>Ga0256405_10001397_pt1 | contig 66082 bp, 59 predicted proteins | sample RumenRJG_02DNA_FD_189096 | JGI IMG/M metagenome (GOLD analysis project Ga0256405, IMG submission 189096) | Bovine rumen microbial communities from Lethbridge, Alberta, Canada - RJG_02 | ecosystem: Host-associated > Mammals > Digestive system > Stomach > Rumen | place: Canada: Alberta... | reverse complement strand
AGTTATACAAAATAACTGCATTCCAGTTTCTTTGTTTATAAGTTTTAGGATCAGTATCTTCAAAGGTTATAATACCCTCAGGAGTCTTATTTGCAAACGCCCCTTCCTTAGCAACACAATCTCCTATGGCCTTTCCGATGACTTTTGTCCTAGAATCCTTATATTTTTTATTAAGGATCCATTTACGTTCTCCATCATTATCGCACTCAATCGCCCACTCACTACAACTACAACCACAATTCCAAACTATCTGATTTAATTCGCTTCTGAAATCATGTATGCTATTTTTAGCTTTAACAGCTTCCATAGCTATAACATCGCTCGAAATGGAAGCAAATATAGCTATAGTATTACCTAAGCATAGCCCCCCCCCCGAATAAACACTTCTTTTTAAACATTTCTATACACCTCTTAAAAAAACTACGGGTATCAATACCTTTCTAATAAATATTCTAGCATATTTTTTATGGCTATGTAAATTATTTTCAGCCGAAGAGTATCCCGCCTGTCAAGGTCAGCAACCAGCGGTCGGTGACCGAAGGTCATTGACCGTTGGGGGGGGCTGAGCGTATGTATACCTTGACAGGCCTCGGGGCGCGATGTGGTAAAATAAAAACATACCACATCGCGCCCCCTAATATAAAATATTATCTGTCAAGGTACACTGCGCCTCCGGCGCGTTCTAACACCATCTTCACAATAGTTCAGCTGGTGAAGACCTTGACAGATACTGATAATAATAGGGAAGGGCTTCCTATACAAAAGTAATATTCTAAGAAGGCACTGTATTCACTGAACATGTGGATATTTCGGATTAGTCCTAGTATTCTCACTGCGCAATATAAGAGATTTATCGATGACAGCAGAACCAGGCTGTTCAGTGTTTACCGTTAGTTCATATTCCTTTTCCCAAGCTCCTTCCAATTCTTAGGCTAATTTAAAAGAATTAATTTTCTCTTAACGCTAATGAAAATATTTTAGGATAAATATTATATATCTTACAGGAGTATCTTTACTCATCCGATATTTTTAGCGCTTCAATAAATGCTTTTTGCGGAATCTCAACGTCACCGAATTGGCGCATACGCTTTTTCCCCTCTTTTTGTTTATCAAGCAGTTTGCGCTTTCTTGTGATATCTCCACCGTAGCATTTCGCCAAAACATCTTTTCTAAACGCTGATACTGTTTCTCTAGCTATCACTTTGCCGCCAATAGCCGCCTGTATGGCTATTTTAAACAACTGTTTGGGTATGAGGTCTTTCAGTTTAACACACAGTGCTCGCCCCCGTTTTTCTGCCTTAGTTTTATGAATTATCATCGACAGTGCATCAACTGGTTCGCCATTCACTAAAATCGAAACTTTAACCAAATCACCTTCGCGATATCCAGTCGTTTCATAGTCAAATGAAGCATATCCCTTTGTCGAGGACTTTAATCGGTCGTAAAAATCAAACACAACTTCGTTTAATGGTAAATGATAATGGACAACCGCTCTATCGCCCATAAACTGCATATCAATTTGCTCTCCGCGCTTGTCTTCACACAGAGCCAAGACTGCACCTAAATAGCTTTCCGGAACAATTATTGTTGCCTTAATCCATGGTTCCTCGATTTTGTTTATTTTCACAATTTCAGGCATTTCTGCAGGGTTATGCAGGTCTACGACTTCGCCATTTGTCATATAAATGTGGTAAATAACACTTGGAGAAGTCATAATTATGTCAAGGTCAAATTCCCTTTCCAAGCGTTCTTCAATAATTTCAAGATGTAATAGCCCCAAAAAACCGCACCGATAGCCGAACCCCAAAGCAGCCGAAGTTTCCTGTTCGAAACTAAAGCTGGAATCGTTCAGGTGCAATTTTTGTAAACTCTCCTTCAACTTCTCGAAATCAGATGCATCAACCGGAAATATTCCGCAAAAAACAACCGGGACAGATGGCTTAAACCCTTGCAATGCGACAGCGCATGGATTTTTTTCATCAGTTATAGTATCGCCCACTTGACAATCCGAAATGTCCTTTATGCTAGCAGTAATAAACCCAACTTCGCCAGCTGACAACTTATCCGTTACCGTTTTTTTCGGCAAAAAATACCCCACCTGGTCGATAACATAACTTGCTCCTGTCGCCATCATTTTCATCTTCATACCAGCTTTAATTTCGCCATCAAAAACACGCACTAGTATGACGACACCAAGATACTGGTCATACCAGCTATCAACCAAAAGCGCACAAAGTTTATCAGAAGTCGATTGTTTTGGCGCTGGTAATTTGTTCACTATAGCTTCCAAAACATCATCAACGCCCATTCCACTTTTCGCCGATATTGGTATCGCGTCTGTGGCGTCTATCCCTATAACATCTTCGATTTGTTGTTTCACAGCTTCAACATCAGCTGCAGGCAAATCAACTTTATTTAAAGCTATGATTATTTCATGATTTGCATCGATTGCATGATACACATTCGCCAACGTTTGCGCCTCAACGCCTTGAGTTGCATCAACAACCAAAACCGAACCTTCGCATGCAGTCAAGGAACGACTTACCTCATATGCAAAATCAACATGTCCCGGCGTATCAATCAGATTTAAAATATACTCATTACCATTTTTTGCAACGTATTTCAGGCGCACTGTTTGCGCTTTTATTGTTATTCCGCGCTCTCGCTCAATATCCATAGAGTCGAGAATTTGCGCTTTCATTTCGCGCTTCTCTAACCCACCACAAATCTCTATAATTCTGTCCGCTAATGTTGATTTTCCATGATCTATGTGTGCTATTATGGAAAAATTGCGGATGTTAGTCATACCTACTTCAGAACTGTGACAAAGCAATACTGTTATTATATCATCAAATCGTCAATAGGTCTCCTTTGCCTTAAGACTGCTAGATCTAATTTAGGATGGTATGCAGTGATGCCGTCATTTTGCCGATTATTCGGGATAATTCAGAAAATCGCGGATATACTTACTCGGCATATTTCATAAAAAAATAAGCCTGCCGAAACAGGCTTATTTTGTTTTCAATAAATGAGGTAACTATTCAGTCTTTTCTTTCTCTGCTGTTAATGCTTCAAAGCGCTTACTTAAGCCTAGCACAGATATTATCCAGAGAATTACAACAATCATCACTATCGAACCTAGTATATCGACCAAACTTGACAGTTTGACACCACCTCCGACAATCATGAGTAATGTGGATTGTATAAATGCTCCACCGGATTTTCCGCCTCGGCCTGCCAGTATCTCGACAGCGGCTTGTCCTTTGACTTTTAGCTCCGGATCAAGTGGTATATACGCCATTTGCTTTGTTGAATCAAATAGTGTATATTTTGTTCCTTTGCTTAAGCTGTTCTGCAAGAAGCCTACCAGCACTGCCAAAAATAGCACTGAGAAGCCCATCAATTCAGCTCCAGAGCCTACGCTGTTTTTGTACATTATAAAGCCATAGAACAATATGCTAGTGATGAGCAAAATAACCGGGGTTATCAATGCAGCCACTTTCCATGAGAATTTTCTGAAAACGTTTTGTGCAGCTATTGCTGAACAAATTGTTACAGCGCCCGTCGTTAATGATAAGCGCCCCATCCAAGCGTTATAGTCATTTGTGTCGGGACAAAGCTCTTTCAATTGCCCTTTCCAGACAGCCTCAACTAAATTGATTGAAACACCATATGCTAACACCAGAACGGCAATCATCAACAGGTATGGCGAAGTGATTATGCACTTAAAGCTTTCTGCCATACCTAATTTCGGCTTACTCTTCTTCTTTGTGCCTTCTCCAGGAGTGTATAGCCTTGGATCTGTCAAAACATTTTTATTCATCCAGCGATAGAGACCAATCAGTATTACGCCAAAAATCAATACAGACATCATCTGGTAAAACAAGTTTGTTCCAAACGCATCTGCATTCGGATTTGTTATAGCGCTACTTTTTGCCATATTGGCACAGAATATAATCACCGAACCTGAAGCCAAAAGCCCGACGTTGCCAATCATTCCGAACAAAGCATAGAATCTTTTGGATTCCTTAACTTTTGTTATTTCATTTGCAAATTGCCAGAACAATGCAGATAACACAACGCTCCCCCAAAGTTCAGCCAAAATGTAGAACAATGAAAAACTCCAGTTTCCTATGACCGGCCAAACCCAGTGCAACCTTGGATAAGATGATTGTAACGACAAAATTGTGTCTTCTGAAAAATGCAGGATATCGCGCAATGGATATAACACAAACCCAAATGTGACGAAAAACGTCAGGAAAAACAAAACAATTGCATAAAACAGCTTTTCTCTTTCCAAAACGTTTGCCAATTTTACGAATACGATCATAAACAAAATTGCTGACGGTGTCACTCCATATAGCTTCAAAAAGCCCAGAGTTTCAGCGCCACCACAAATGGCTTTGCTAACCATCAGGGTATCTTTAAGGTCTCGTACTAGTGTGTATATGAAAAGAATACACAGCATCATCAAGCCCATTGGCAAAAATTTTTTCAATTCAAAATTGTGAATTGGCCAAAGAATTTTTCTCCATCCTGTAAATTCTTCTTCAGTGGGTATGCCTTCTTTACTCATAAAAGTTTTTCTCCTTAATCTAAAAACACTAAACCAGCCCTGCAAAGACAGCAAGACTAGTACAGCTTTCACCTCTATTCCAGCATTGTAGCAAAAACGTAAAAAAATCACAAGTCATGACGATTGATCTACATTTTGTAGCCTGTTAGGTATAATTTGCTGTCCCTTTATAAAATTAATCTTTATCCATTACCTTCGGCTCGCTAATTTTTCAAATTGTTTGTTGTTCCCAAAATCTAGTGTTATCCGGAAAATTACAACAACAATTACCATAGCTCATTTAAACCTTGAAAACGTTCTGCGCCAAAACATCTCTCCCCCTCAACAAAAAACAAGAGACAATGTATTGGACACTATAGTCAAAGCGGATTGTAGTGTTCGATAATCAGTTATGGATACCGCTAACAGATATGATGAAAGCAAGTAAAACTATACGTTAAACCTGAAGTGCATAACATCACCGTCTTGAACGACGTAATCCTTGCCTTCAAGTCGAAGTTTTCCCGACTTTTTAGCTTCTTGCTCACCTCCACACTCCAAATAATCTCGCCACGAAATTGTTTCAGCACAAATAAAACCTCTTTCGAAATCCGTGTGTATTGTGCCGGCAGCTCCTGGTGCATGTGTCCCCCTAGAAATTGTCCAAGCCCTAGACTCCTTCTCACCGACCGTAAAGAACGTAATAAGTCCCAGCAAATCATACCCTCGTTTTACAACACGATTTAATCCAGTCTCAAAAAGCCCGAGATCGTTTAGAAAAGCCATCTTATCTTCCTCTGAATTTAGCTGAGCTATTTCAGATTCAATCGCCGCTGAAATTATCACGACTGGATTTTCAACAGCTTTTTTTACAACTTCTTCAGTAAATCTATTACCGGAAACCACTTCGCTTTCTGCGACATTACAAACATACATCACTGGCTTCGTCGTGATTAACTGTAATTGCTTTAGTATATGTTTTTTATCTTCAGGAACCTCTGTTTTGATAGCTGGCTGTCCGCTTTTTAACATTTCGTAAACGTTTGACATGACTTCCAAAATTTCCTTTGATTGCTTATCTCCGGATTTAGCTTTCTTTTCTAAATTTGGTATACGATTTTCTACACTTTCCAAATCTGCTAGTAACAACTCTGTGTTTATGGTATCTATATCTGACACAGGGTCTACTTTTCCCGAAACATGAGTTATGTCTTCATTTTCAAAACAACGAACAACATGCAAAATTGCATCTGTCTCACGTATATTCGCCAAAAACTTGTTACCAAGTCCTTCTCCCGAACTAGCTCCTTTAACAATTCCAGCAATATCAACAAATTCTAGTTGCGTGGGTATTGTTGTCGCTGAATGAGCTAATTTTGATAATTTCCATAATCGTTCATCAGGAACCGCAATTCGTCCCAAATTTGGTTCTATCGTGCAAAACGGATAATTTGCAGATTCGGCAGAAGCCGTTGAAGTTAAGGCATTAAATAAAGTCGACTTCCCGACATTGGGAAGTCCGACAATTCCGCAGTTAAATCCCATAAAGATTACTTAATTTTTGCTTCTTTAAACAAAACATGCTTTCTCGCCTTTGGATCATACTTTTTTATTTCTAACTTCTCAGTCATAGTGCGAGGATTTTTCTTTGTCACATAAAAATACCCCGTTCCCGCAGTGCTTAGCAATTTAATTGAAATAACCGGACCTTTAGCCATAATAAAACCTCAAAACTCGAAATAAATTGGAGCGGGCAAAGGGATTCGAACCCTCGACCCCAACCTTGGCAAGGTTGTGCTCTACCACTGAGCTATACCCGCATTACCCTGATAAGGTATCGCATTCCCCGCATCAATTCAAGTATTTTTTACAAAACAGGGAAAAATTTTTATCTACTTGGAGAAGTATGACCTCATAGCGAAACTAATATAATTTTTCTTTAATTATCCTAATGGCACATTTTCTTACAAGATTTGTAATCTTCTGGAAGGAGTACGCAGAAAGGAGTAAAATATTTATTGAAGTTTTTCTGCAATAGTTAAAAATGTTTGGCAAGGTATTGATAATATGTTTGACTTTTCTCTCGTCAGCAAGTGCTTTAAAGATAGAAATCAATAGGGGGCAAGTTGAACCAGATCCAATAGCTATCGTTGATTTTTATGGAGAAAATGGCGAGGATTCTGAACTGGGGACAGAGGTATCAGCAATAATCAAAACCGACTTAGAACTATCTGGACTATTTATTCCGATTAATCCTGCTAGTTTTATAGAATCGAAGGAAACGCTTTGTAAAAATGGGGCTAATATCAAAAACTGGAACATTTTAAACACCAGATTTTTGGTTCACGGAAAGATAACTGGCAATTTTAATATAGATTTTGTTTTAGTGGACGTCGTCACTGGGAATAAAATGCTATCGCTTAACGTTTCAGGAACGCGCTCAAAGTTGAGAAAGGTTGCACACATTATTGCTGATTATATCTATGAGCGCATAACGAGCGAAAAGGGATACTTTAACACAAATGTCGTCTATGTCGAAACGTCTTACAATAAAGATTCCACAAAACGAAAAACGAGATTGGTCAGAGTCGATCAGGATGGGTACAACCGACAAGAGTTAACTGATGGTTCTGAATTAGTTTTGACTCCGAGGTATTCCGCTGATGCTAACAAGATTGCGTATATTTCTTACAGCGACACAGCAAAGGATGTACTTGGCAAATCAGCACATGTATACATAATGAATGCAGATGGTCGCAGAAAAGACTTGATGTTGAGCAAGGACATCATGAAATTACTGATAGAGCGAAATCATGGTAATCCAGTGCAAATGACATACGCTCCAAGATTTTCTCCGAACGGAGAAGAGGCAGTTTTGGCAATAATTATTGATGGGAAATCTGCAATATATAAATATAATTTCACCAGCAATCGTTTAACGCAACTGACAGAGCACTCATGTATTGATACCTCACCCTGTTATTCCGACGATGGAAATAAAATAGTTTTTACATCGGATCGGCAGGGCAGAGAAGCCATATATGTGATGAATGCTGATGGTTCTGATCAACGAAGGATAAGCACAGGGGAAGGCAAGTATTCACAACCTGTTTGGTCTCCAAGAGGAGATTTGATTGCATTTGCCAAAAAAGTGGGGAGACAATTTTACATAGGTGTAATAAAGCCGAATGGGACAGGGGAACGATTGATTACGAGTGGATATCTTGTTGAAGCTCCTTGCTGGTCTTCCAACGGACGATATCTAACGTATTCGATGGAAACTGCGCCTGGCGCCAAACCTCAAGTGGCAGTGACCGATATAACTGGTTATCATACCCGCATAATTAGCACAAAATCCGATGCCTCATACCCTGCATGGTCACCTACTGTTGGAACAAATTCCAGATGATACTTGTTCTAAAAGTCACTTGTTATTATTTATGTTGCATATTCATCGCATCGTATCTGTCGCTGTTTGAACGGAAACTTATTGCCCGAATACAGCGACGAATTGGCCCATCGCATTGTGGGATTGGAGGTATTTTCCAGCCAATTGCCGATGCACTCAAGCTTCTCTTTAAGAGTTCGCCACTTAGTGGTCATTCGCAACCAACAATAATAGGGATTTGTTTGCTATTCATAACATCCCTTTGTCAGTTAACTTTAATCCCGGTATTTGATGATCTTTTTCATTTTAAAAATGGGTTGATACTGATAATATTGACTCAATCCCTCATGGCGTTTTCAGAAACGTTAATAGGAATAACTTCAAATTCACGGTATGGCGTAATAGGTGGGAACCGGGCATACATACAAAATTTAGGCGGACATTTACTGCTTATGTTGCTGGTAACAGTGATGATACTAGTATCCGGCGGAACCAGTGTGCTAGATTTCGTGCACCTGCAAACAGGTATATCGCGTTTAATACAATTGATACCTTTAGCAGTTATATTTTTTCTTTCACTTCTTATGGCAGGGAACAGAACTCCATTTGATTTCACAGAATCAGAATCAGAGCTGGTTGGCGGAGCGTACGTAGAATGTGGAGGTATATTGTTCGCAATGATATATCTATCCGACTATCTGAACCTATTGTTTATATCTGCGTTGTTTGCCACCTTATTTCTACATGGAATATCAATCCCAATACCGTATGCGATTGAATTGCTCATAAAGACAATCTTCTGCATCGCGTTCGTCATTTTAATTCGCTCTATTTTGCCGAGATATAAGCAACTTCAAATGCTAAAAATTGCCTGGCACATCGCAATTGTTTTATTATTACTGATAGCATTCCTATGACGCATATATAACATTGTTGTTCGAGCTCTCTATAGGCTAAGTTCATTAGTCTCGCAAGCATAAAGCTGCTCAACATATATAAAAATGTGTTTACCGCGTTGGGGAAAGATGATATTCTCGAGAGTGATATTTGAATTTTTTGTTGATACGATGACGAGAAGATGTGAACTTACTGGGAAAACAGTGCAATATGGTTGCAATGTCAGCCATGCGAATAATCATTCTTCCAGGCGATTTTTACCGAATTTACAAAATGTGTCTTTTTTGAGTGAAAGTCTTGGCAGAATTTTTAAATTTAGAACAACCGCTAGTAGTATACGAACGGTTGAAGCCAAAGGTGGATTAGATAGCTTTTTGCTTGCTACTCGGAACGACAATTTGAGCAAGAAAGCCCAAGCATTGAAAAAAGTGCTTAAAGGCATGAATAAGAATTAATTTGGGGGAGATGAAATATGCCAACAGATCAAGAACAAAGCCAGTATCCGTTTCGCATAAATGATCAATATGTTAAGGATTTGTCATTTGAAAATCCTAACTACTTGATGAAATATAGCGATGATGGCGACAAACAGCCAGAAGTCGGAGTTGGACTTGAAAATAACGTCGCAAAGATTGATGATGAGCACTATGAGGTAACATTAAAAGTTAGTGCAAAATCAACTATTGGAGACAAGTCAGTCTTTTTAGTGGAATTGTCATACGCAGCGCTCATTACTGTGGCACCTAATCTTGAACAAGATATACTTGAGCCAATTTTGATGGTGCACTGTCCATTTTTGATGTTCCCATTCATACGGGAAATAGTGGCAAGCGTGACAAACTCCGGCGGATTTCCTCCGCTACGACTTGAGCCGATTGACTTTGCCTCCCTTTACATGTCAAAGAAAAAAGAGATAGCAGAAAGCAAAAACAACATAAATTAAAAAGAGAAATTGGGGCGGAAAGTTTGCCCCTCTTCTATTTGCAGATATGAAATTTGAGAAAATTAGAAGATTTTTTAACAAAATATGCATAAAGTATCTTACACTTAGTCATAGTTTGTATTGATACTATGGGCAAGAAACTTGAAAAGTAAGACGTTGTTGAGAATTATACCGGCGCTGTTGATTTTATCGGCAACAGGTATAAATGCAGAAGCTTCAAATGAAATGGACAAGGAGAAATCAGTCAAGCAAGAAAATTCCGCAGGGAAGCCACAACTAGTAATCACAGGATCCGCTACAGTTCATGGAAATTTCGGCGATCCGGACCAGACATACTACAAAGGAAACCCTAAAGAAGCAGAAAAATCGGATAAGGATACTAGCATGACCAGGATCTGCGCTGGTGAAGCTAATATCGAAGTAAAGGCAATGGGGACGTTGGAAAATGGCGTGAGATATCTAGCTGATTTTGATATAGATGCCATGAAAGATGACACAGAAGTCGATAAGATGTATGTTTCATTTTCCAAAGATGGCTGGGGCACATTGCAAATCGGTAATCTAAAAGGTCCTGATGCAAAGTGCATATACAGTGGACAACAGCTACTCGGAGGAACTGGCGGTCTCGATGGGACAATACCTCACGAATTCGATTTCGCGGCTGGCGTTATATCTCCGATAAACTTGATTGGATACGCGAACAAGGCTACTAAAGTTGTCTATTATTCCCCAAAAGTTTATGGATTCCAATTCGGATTTTCTATTACGCCAGACACAAAACAGCATGGCCACAATGATAAAAATCGTCATGCCGGCAGTTCTTCGAACGGAAACGACAATGGTATGTTCCTGAAAGGTGACGGCAGTCAAAAACCCGCCGGTCGAAACAATATGGCATTCGCTCTAACGCATGAGTACCAGTTCAAGAATGGCATAGGTACAAAAATTTCCGCAGTTTATGTGTGCGAGAGGACGAAAAAGGTAACGACCAAAAGTTATGGATATATTGAATATCAGACGGTTCAGGAAAACCTGCCAAATAAAGACATCGCGTATGGTGTGGGCGATGTAGAAAAGAGCAAAGAAGTAAAATTACGAAATGCCAGTTCATTTGCACTAAGTGCAACAGTCAGCTATCAAAAATGGTCTTTTGGAGTTGGTTATCTAAACAATGGAAAATCGAGAACTCCAAAGGATATAACTGGAGAAAAAATTGTTGGAAATGGCCCACTGCCAGTAGGAAACGGAGTTGCCAATGGTACCACCAGGATATACACTGTCGGCAACTTCCTTGGCACTGAAAATTCTAATGCCGGGAAAGCTTGGAACTGTGGTGTTCAATATCGCTTAAACGATAACTGGACACTCTCTGGCGTATACCACCATATGAGCCGAAAAGTAGATACAGATGCAAAAACGCACGGAGATGCCCTCAATTTGGCTGCCGAGTATAAGATCTGTGATGGATTGATGGTATTTTTTGAATATGACTACGTTAAAACTAAATCACACGATATAGCTTGCGCAGCATACAATTCGTTAAGCAAAGATAAAAAAGATCAAAACGCCATAAAGAAACAAACTGCAAACCTGTTTGTAGTTGGCGCAAAGCTCAGCTTCTAATACTGTAGCAGTTTTCCCAATAAAACAAGTGTTAGCTAATATCACTTGTTTTTTTTAATTTGAAGCAGAACCGTCGCTTCTATAGTCTGCAAAGTTAGCAAAGGCACAAAGCTTGAAGGCGAGCCACAATAGATTTTCTCCAAATCAAATCTAGCACATCGGGTATTCCTGATTACCTTAACAATTTTAAAGACGATCAATATATGTCCTATGTTCAGCCATAATACGGCAGCTTGGATATCACATAATGAACGGGATATCACAAAATGGCGATATATTGCATAAATGATGACTCAAGCGCGATAATGCAACCAAATCCAAACAAACCAGGACAAGCACAATACACAATCCCCAATGGGCGTCAGATGTTAGAAATGTCACACCAAAGAAATAATGCAATCCAGGGAGATAAAACTTTAAGCCATCTGGACGTAGAAGATGATAGAATTTTCATGTACGAACGAGTAGATTGGTGAGAGTTGTGAAAGACGCAGTATACAACGAAACGTATAAATACATACTAGAACAAGTCAATAACCTCGACATTTTCAGGGTTATTGATGATGATTTGGCGCCTATAAAAAAATTGGCAAGCAAGTTTGCCGACTGCGACAAAATTCTTGTTTTAGGGACTGGTGGTTCTAGCCTTGGCGGAAAATGTTTGGTGAACTTTCAAGCAAACATGTCCGGCGTCGAACCAAGAGTGATATTCATAGAAAATGTGGATTCCCGAAGCTTTCACAATGCTATCCGAAAATGTAATCCGGCAAACACAGGAATAATAGTAATATCGAAATCTGGACGTACCACAGAAACGCTCATGACATTTCTAACGCTTTGCGAGATGTGGAAAGATTTCGATTACAAAAATCGAGCTATTGCTATCACGGAATTCTCAGATAACAATGATTTGAGAAAGATCGCAAATTCACTCAATATGGAAGTGGTGGAGCATAATCCCAAAATTGGTGGGCGATTTTCTGTATTTTCAGTAGTTGGGTTATTGCCAGCATTGCTTGGGAACGTTGATATTGACGCCTTCACAAAAGCTGCTCAGAAGATATTGATAGAAGTAAAAGAAAACTCCGAGGCTAGAACGTTCTCGGACACATACGAAATGTATGATAAGGCATTTAAAAATGGCGTAATAAACCAACATGTCATTATGCCGTATTCGGATATGCTTGAAGACTACACGAAATGGGCTGTACAGCTGATATCAGAAAGCTTGGGAAAATCTGGAGATTTTGGGATCACGCCAATACGCGCCATGGGAACAGTGGATCAGCACTCAATGTTGCAACTATTTTTGGGAGGGCCGGCCAACAAGTTTTACACAATTATAGTTGCCAAAAATAATGAACCGACCTTGCTAATAAAACCATCAATTTGTGGAAAAGTAATTGAACATCTGAAAGGACATACTATCAATGAGCTTATGTACGCTCACGCAAAAGCGACAATACAGGTTTTGAAGGCAAAGGCACCTGTTCGTGTTTTGGAATATGACGAAATCAATATCGCGACAATCGGAGAGTTGATGGTAAAGAATTTTATAGAAGTTTTGGCCATCGCTCGCCTTGCAAACATAAATCCTTTTGACCAACCAGCTGTCGAAGAATCAAAGAGACTTGCTCTTCAATATTTAAATAACTTTCAGGATAAATAGAACAACTAAGAAGCCAGGGAGATGCTTTAGCAATGCAAAATTCATCGATAGAACCATTGATATGGCATCTGATGAAGAGCACTAGGGAAATTGCCAGATTTTTAAGAGGGTGGCTTGTAATTGGAGGAGGATGTCTTTTCTAAGGAGATTGGGTTCCTTTGAGCCATGTGACATTGCGAAAGGGAGTCCCCCTTTTTATGCACAGCACATGAACTTGCTCCTCCAAATAGTGACGCTTGTATGATACAATGTGTCTGCTAAGTGTTTAGTTTTGTTTCCATGGACGAATTGCAGACGACGTTACCAGTGTTTAAGGTAAGATCGACTATATTGATGCCTCATGCGCAATTGCCTATAGTGCTGAATGAGCATGACTATCATTCTGTTGCAGCGGAGGCTGTGAAAAATAGTGTGGTGGCAGTTATACAGCCACAGCCGACTTTTATAAGCGCTGACAGAAGTGATGAGTCGAAGAAATCCTATAAAACTGGATGCGCTGGGCGAATAACGGATATAAGACCGACGGGGAGTGGTGTCACAATAACGATATATGGGGTATGTCGCTTTGAAATAGTAAAGGAAATAGAACCGACTATTTCTGGAGCATCACGTGTCGTTGTCAGTTATGAGAAATATCTGGTTGATATGGCAGAACAAACAGCTGAGAATCAGGAATTTGATAAACAACGTTTCCTGGACGCGTTGGATGGCTATTTTAGACGCTTGGAAATTTCCCCTAACTGGAAAGAGATTAGGAATACACCGGGAAATGTCTTGATATCGGCATTAGCTATGGCATGTCCGTTTCATCCGAGTGAAAAACAATCGCTACTTGAGATAGTGGACTTTAAAGAACGAGCAGACATGATTACTCAAATGATCGAGATCAATTCATATGATCGATACAATACGATAAGCGCGGTAAATTAAGTTATGAAATTCCACATAGAGATTTTCGGTTGCCAAATGAATGTCTACGATGCAAAACGTATGGCTGATTTGCTAGTAAATGATGGCTACGAAATAGCAAACGATGCTAGCGAAGCAGACATTTTGATATTCTATACCTGTAACATCAGAGAACGAGCAACACAAAAATTATTTTCCAGCATTGGGATTTTAAAAAACAAAAACACTAAGGTTATCGCTGTTGGTGGATGTGTATCACAGAGCGAGAAGGAAAATATTTTTAGATATAGGCATATCAACATTTCATTTGGCGCCCAAACATATCACAGATTACCTGAACACATAAGAGCAATTCTAAACGGGACAAACAACAGAATTTTAGACATAGAATTTGATCAAGCGCAGAAATTCGATTGTTTACCACAGAGACAAAACGTATCTTTTAGTGAATTTGTAACTATTCAAGAGGGATGCGACAACTTTTGCACATATTGCGTAGTCCCTTACACTCGAGGAAGGGAATATTCAAGATCAGCCAAGGATGTAATTGATGAAGTAAAAGGCTTATTAGCAAATGGAGCAAAAGAAATTACATTGATCGGACAAAATGTGAATTCGTATCATGGAGAAGCCCCCTATATAAGCATTGGGCAACCTAAAGGAACATGGCGATTGGAAAGATTAATACGTGAAATAGCTGAATTAGATGGACTTAAACGCCTCAGATATACCACGTCTCATCCAAAGGATTTTACAACAGAGTTGATGCAGATACATGCTGAAACTCCCGTATTAGTGCCCTTCGCACACATACCGGTACAGTCAGGCAATGATCGGATTTTAAAGGCAATGAACAGAGGACATACGGCGCAAGAATATCTAGACAAAATTATGAAATTTCAAGATATATGCTCGAACATTCAGTTTTCTTCGGACTTTATCGTTGGCTTTCCAACAGAAACAGAGGAAGAGTTTGAGGATACTCTCAAACTTGCAGAGCAAGTGAACTATACTATTTCGTTTTCTTTCAAATATAGTCGCAGAAAAAACACACCTGCAGACAAAATGCCAGGACAAATTTCTGAAGCTATTAAAGCAAAGCGTTTGGCTATTTTGCAAAAAACTTTAATAAATTCGCAAATATATCATAATAATGCTCTGATTGGAAAAACACAGGAAGTGTTATTTGAAAGACGAGGACGCAAGCCAAATCAGTATATCGGCAAAAATGTATATCTACAATCTGTCATTGTTGAAAGTCAGGAAAACTTGATTGGAGAGTTTAGGAATGTCCATATAGAAAAAGCTGGAGAAAATTCTGTTATTGGGAAAATAGTGAAATGACAAAAAGTATTGAAATAATTGTTGAAGATAAACTGTGGAAAGAAATTGAGGGATATTCAGATTGGAACAAATCTTTGGATGCTTTATTTCAAGAAACTATGACAAAAAAATATCAAGGAAATAAGCGATGTTGGATTGGGCTATTATTAACAGATGATGAGCGAATCAAGTTATTGAATCGAAATTTTAGAAACATAAACACCCCCACAAATGTTCTTTCATTTCCAGAGTATGAACCAGAACTCTTGGACAAAATAGATATCTCCGTGGAAACTGCAGAAATTTTTCTTGGAGATATCGCTATGTCTCGAGCGCAGATTATGAGAGAATGTGAAAAGTATGGTATACGATTTTTCGACAGATGCTCTCACTTGTTTGTACATGGTGTTCTACACCTGCTCGGCGCGGATCATATTGTCCCTAAAGAGCAACAAGAAATGGAGAACATGGAAATTGAGATATTAGAAAAGTTTGGTATAAGCAATCCATATATTTTAGAAGGAGAAGAGAAATAATATATGAGTAGTAACGAACCTGTATCGAGTTCTGACAAAACCTTTTTAAGGAAGATTTTGCAAAAGTTGCAGTTTTGGAAAAAATCAAAAGAAAGCACGCTAAGAGACACTATTGAAGAGTTGATTGAAGAGGATGAAGGATCGGAAACACAGTCAATAGCGGAAGACGAAAGGGAAATGCTTGGCAATGTGTTAAATTTACGTGATGTGCAAGTCCAAGATATAATGGTTCCTAGAGTTGAAATAGAAGCTATTCCTGTTACCGCTCATATAGAAGAGCTGATGTCTAAGTTTGTTGAAACTCAAAAATCCTCGATAATTGTGTATCAAGGAAATATAGATAATTTACTTGGCGTTGTGTATCTTAAGGATGTCGCGAATTGGTTTAAAATGAACAAACCGTTTAATTTGAGTATTTTTGTGAAAGAAATACTTTTTGTTCCCCCAACAATGCGAAGTTTAGATTTACTTTTGAAAATGCGAGAGACAGGAATAAAGTTAGCGATAGTGGTGGATGAATATGGCGGGGTAGACGGTTTAGTTTCCTTCAGAGATATTATCGAGGAAATTATTGGAGATATACAGGATGCTACTGAAATTAAAAATCAAAAGAAAAAGATAGTGAAAAGTTCAGATGGATCTGTTGTAGCTGATGGTAAATCTACGTTTGAAGAAATACAAAAGTTTGGAAATTTAAAAATAAAGCCGGAAGACGATTCAATGGATACCATAGGCGGATTGATATCTTCAATTATCGGCAGAGTACCAGTAAGGGGAGAACTTGTAACTAGTGAAGATGGACATTTAGAATTCGAGATTTTAGACGCGGATCCACGCAGAATAAAAAGTGTAAGAATTAGAAAAAAAGGGTAAAGTGATGGTTCATCTAATCGATGTTTCTGGATTCATATATCGCGCGTTTTATGGATTACCAAGATTAATATATAGAGAACAAGAAGTCGGGGCACTATATGGTTTTTGTTCTGCTATGCAAAAAATTACTGCGATGTTTCCTAATTCGATGTTTATAGCTGCCTTAGATTGTGGAAAGAAAACTTTTAGAAATGAAATATATAATGAATATAAGGCAACCAGACGAGCTATGCCCGATGAATTAGTTGCGCAAATTCCTATTATAAAAGAGGCTTGTGATAAATTTGGATTTTTTAGGGCTGAAATCCCAGGCTTTGAGGCAGATGATATCATCGCTACATACGCAAAAAAGATACCTGACCAGCATATTAATATTATTTCATCTGATAAAGATTTAATGCAGTTGATGAATGACAGAATTACAATATACGACCCTATGAAACGAAAATATGTGACAAATGAAGATGTGATAAAAAAATTTGGCGTAACGCCCGATAAGATTTTAGATGTTTTGTCCCTTATGGGGGATGCTTCTGATAATGTGCCAGGAATTCCAGGTATCGGAGCTAAAACAGCATCGGCGTTAATCAATGAATATGGTTCCTTGGATAATTTGCTCAAGAATATAGATAGCGTGCCGAAATCAAGGCGAAATGATATTTTAAAATCAGAAATTGATAAAGCGATACTCTCTCGAAATTTGATACGGTTGCAAGATAACTTGGATCTTGAATATAAATTCCAAATTTCAAAGCCAAAAGGATTAAATGAATTTCTGCTATGCCATGGTTTCAAAAGTTTAATAAAAAGCGCAGTAAATCAAAAGCAGTTTTTCAACATTGCTGACAATTTGGATCAAGTTGATAATACTCCTTAAGTATGTTTAATTATACAATACTCGTGTAGTTCGGTTACCAATGGAATTGTTTGCTGGTATGGCACTATAAATGTCATTGAATGCTCATGAATAAGTGTCTGTTTTATTTCATACTTATCGTAAACCCCATGTTCTGAAAGAGTTTTGCGCACAAAATCCGGCACTCTGCAAACCACAGTTACTGCTCCAATGTCGTTATCAATTTTCGCATTTACTCCGCTGGCTGAGATAATGGTCTGTGTTTCTGTCTGTAGAGTTTTAGGCATGAGAATTATTTCATCATAATCTCGCATCATCAAATTAAATGGCTGTAACAATTTTTTTAAATTATCCGGAGCAAAATAAATAGCAAAGCAATCTAGGCTGTGGGCAATTCCAATAACTTGAGTGCTTGAAGCGTATTTTGTGTAATCAATTATTTGAGTTCCCTTACCTTCTGCAAAACTTGATAAAACTCTGAGCCTTACGCCATAGTCTTTTGCAATTTGTGTTGATTTTGTTTGAAGAACTTTTGCCCCCCAAGAAGCCAGTTCAATCATATCATCGTAAGAAACTTCTTCTAGTTTTCGCGCGTTTAGAACTACTCTAGGATCGGCCGTATAAACCCCGTCTACATCTGTATATATCCAACATTCATCCGCATTGATTGCTCTTGCAACCGCGCATGCTGTAGCATCCGAGCCACCGCGCCCTATGGTATAAATATCGCTATTTTCGGATATTCCTTGAAATCCAGTAATAACTGGGATTATGCCTTTATCCAGCAATTTAAATATTTTTTCGGATGAAACTTTTGTTATTCCTGCATCAGAGTAATCCCCTTGAACATATATTGGAATTTGCCAGGAAGTCATTGATTGTGCAGAAATATGCGCAGAATTCAGTGCCATAGCCAAAAGTCCAGCAGCTACCTGTTCACCTGTGCTAATAACAGCATCATACTCTCGATTTATTGGCAACGCAGAAAAAAACCTAGTCAAGTCTATAAGTTGGTTTGTGACCCCCTGCATCGCAGATGTTACCACTACAACTTTATGTTTTTCTCGTATAAAACCTGCAATAATCTCTACAATATGTTTTATACGTGTTGTAGTGGCAACAGAAGAACCACCAAATTTCAGAACATATAAACTCATTACCCTTTGTAGTCTATCCAACCGATATGCCCATCTGATCTTTTGTATACAACATTAATCCTTCCACTATCTGCATTTTTGAACATAACGACTGGCATTTCTGTTAAATCAAGTTTCATTACAGCTTCACTAACACTGAGTGGAAGAATAGAGCTTTCTTGCTCTGCGATGACCAAATGCTCCTCATCCTCGTCATTAGAAGATGGTTTGCGTTCAATAATATAGCGCATTGCATCTGTTGCGGCATTCCATTCAGCGCGATGCCTCTTGTCCTTTATCCGATTTTTATGTTTTTTTATTCGCTCTTCTAGTCGTTCTAGAGCTATATCAACAGCTCTATACGGATCATCAGACGATCCATTTGTCTTGATTACAAAGCCTTTTGCCAAATGAAGACAAATTTCAACTTCGAATATTCGGCTATCCTTACTTACCGTAATTCTGGATATTATATCTTCATCAAGATATTTGTCCGCTAAATTACTTGTCTTGGTTGAGGTATACTCTCTCAAACTATTCCCGAGTTCTATGCCTCTTCCTGAAATATTAATTTCCATGACTTATCACCTCAAAATTCGCATTACTCTACTTTTCTATTTTACCAAGTTTGCTTTTAAAAAATCCTACATATTTTGAATGGCAGATAGGAATCCCCCTGCTATTCTGGTTTAGAGTTACCACCGACGGCAAATTTATCTATAAGTTTTTCAAGATTGACTGCAGATCTTGTAATTTCGATTTCCTCGTTTGGCTTCAATTTTTCGCTAGAAAATCCGGTAGATATCGCAATAAATTTGTTTCCCATCAAACCATCAGTGGTCACAGATACCGAACTGTCTGATGGGATCCTAATCCCATCCCGGATTAGCAATTCAACCTTAGCTTGATAATTGTCATCTAATTTAAGACTTTTTACTATCCCAACTTTAATTCCGTTCAATTTAACATCGGAGCCATTAGTTAAGCCACTTACATCGTCAAACCTAGCCGTTAAAACGTATCCCTCTTTTATTTTTTCCCCGCTCGTCGTATACGCAAAATAAACAAAAAACACGGCGATAATTAGGACAACTGCTCCAATTACAGATTCTAAAACATTTCCTTTCATATTTTATCCAAATCTCATCCAGTACCCCATACTACTATTTTATCACAAATAATCTACTTAGCTCAGATTTCGTTTACCCCCTAAACCAAAGGGATTTGATTGAATAAGTTAACAGTTGTGCTTTTTCATAGGAGGTATTTTTTTTCACAGCACTTCATGATCTAGGGAATCAATCAAATCCCACTCATATTATGCATCATAATTTTTTGAAGTGCAATAGGAAAATTTCTAAAATTTATAAAAAATTTTATCTAATTGGCATATTTGGACATAGCCTTGTAATTTTGTTGCGCCTTTTCAACGCTTTTCGATGATGTTTCAGATTTTTGGGGGGAAAATCGGAGTGGTGCCCTCGGAGAGACTCGAACTCTCATGTCCAGATGAACGGCAGATTTTGAGTCTGCTGCGTCTACCAATTCCGCCACAAGGGCACCATGTGATTATATTAAAGAGTACTGGCTGGGGTACCTGGATTCGAACCAGGGGAATGACGGTACCAAAAACCGTTGCCTTACCGCTTGGCTATACCCCATCAGCAATTTAATTGTATATCGTTTTGTACGCCACTATCAAGAAAAAATTTTCATATATGGATACATCAAAATTGTTGCGTTCCAGTTCTGGAATCTACGTTTTACTCAAGAGTTATGATAGCATCTGAATATCATTGCCTAATCGTTATTTTTTGTATGAAATTCAAGTTAAATGATAATCGCTTTTATCGATGCTATCTGGGCATGTTGCCGTATGTCAAACCATACGCTTTGAGAGCTACTCTTGCCGTGACTTTATGTGTACCAATAGGAGCATTGGATGCTGTAATTGCTATGTCTTTAAAGCCGTATACAGATCGAATTATGATCGAAAAATCCGCTCAGGATATTTGGTATATTCCTATCGCAATACTGTTGTTTGCCATTACTCAAGGGGTGTTAATTTACCTTGCGACATATCTAAATGCCTGGGTTGGAGAAAAGATGACCAGAGATTTAAAGTTTAAACTTTATGACAAACTGATATCATCAGATGCAACCTTTTTTGACACAACACATTCAGGAGAGATCATTTTCAATTTCAATGATCAAGTAGATATGGCAAGTTCTCAACTGCTGACAAAAGTAAAATTGCTCGTATCTAGGATATTCTCTTCGGTTGCCCTCATTGGAGTTCTTATATATAACTCTTGGAAACTATCAATTATTGCACTAGTAGTAATGAGTTGCGCCTTTGTTCCTATGGCAAAAATTCGAAAAAAAATTCATGGGACTCTAAAAAAAGTAGTCGAAGGTAGTGCAGTTTTGGTTACTGAATATAATGAAAGTTACTCAGGAAACAAAACGATTTCCGCATATAATCTTTACAAGCATCAAAGATCCAAATTTTGGAACGTGCTTTGCCAAGTGACTAAGGGGCGCATAAAGTTATCTCAAAAAACAGCTTGGCTGTCTCCAATCATGCACGTTATCATAGCTGTCGGAATTGGACTCTCAATAGCGTATGGAAGTTATCTGATTGTTTCTGAACAAATTACAAGTGGCAATTTTGTTTCATTTTTGACAGCTTTGATTATGCTATACAATCCGGTAAAAAATTTTGGTAACAATGTTAAGGATTTTCAGCTTTCACTTTTTGCTATTGAGCAAGTTTTGGAAAAACTGAAACTTGAACCAAGCATAAAAGATAGAAAAAATGCCATAATATTACGGGAATTCACATCAGAAATACAATTTGAAAACGTTGATTTCTCATATGATAACGGAAAGAAAGTTTTGCAATCGCTAAACTTAACCATAAAAAAAGGCGAAACACTAGCTCTCGTCGGAAATTCTGGTGGAGGGAAATCTACAATAGCTAATTTACTACCCCGATTTTATGAAGTATGTCGGGGGGCTATCAAGGTGAATGGCATTGATATCAGGGATTACTCTCTAGAAAGTCTGCGTTCAAACATTGCAATAGTGTTCCAGGATAATTTTCTATTCACTGGTACAATTAAGGATAACATAATAGTAGGTAACCAAAACGCATCAGATGAAGAGGTTAAAAATGCAGTAGAAATGGCATATTTAGATGATCTTGTTAATTTGCCAGACGGATTGGATACACAAATTGGTGAACGTGGAGCACTTATTTCAGGAGGACAAAAACAACGAATTGCGATTGCTCGTGCATTTCTCAAAAATGCCCCAATATTGATTTTAGATGAAGCTACATCGGCACTTGACAACAAATCGGAATCAATTGTGCAAAAGGCAATAGAAAACTTAATGAAAGACAAAACGGTATTGGTCATAGCTCATCGTCTGTCAACTGTCCGACATGCAGATAAAATAGCGGTAATTGAATCAGGTCAACTAGTCGAAATTGGCAATCATGATGAGCTCATGTTGATTCCACAAGGCAGATATAAGACTCTTTACGATACACAATTTGCGAAAAAGCCGTAAGAATTATCCTGAATAAATAATTAAAAAACGCATATGGCTACCCCTATTAGAATGCGATATATCATCAGAAAAAGGAAGCCTTTCCGTTCCATGAGCCGTACACAAGGCAAAATAACTATTAATCCTATCAAGGCTGTTAATATAATTCCAGATATAATATCGCTTGGGCACTGCAAGCATTTTGAATTTTTATAACAACTCAAAATTTCCAAAACCAGTGAACCGCAAATGCTCGGTATAGCTAGCATCAATGAAAAATCAATTGCTTTTCGTCTAGATAGCCCAACCATACGCGACGAAGTAATACAAATTCCAAGGCGACTGATCCCGGGGAAAATAGCTATTGCTTGACAGCAACCTATAAAAAATGCCTTTACAAAAGAAACGCCATTTCTATCGACTTTTGATACGTAAGAAAATTTGTCAAATGTGTACAGCAGTATGCCGAAAACTATACTTAGAATACCCATTACCTTTGGAGAATCAAATTCTTTAACAAAATCATGTGAAAAATATCCCAAAACAACAACCGGTATCGTCCCCAGCACCAGAGGCATAAAATATGTTTCTCTAGCTCCCTTTTTCCCGAGTAATCCTCTAAAAATGTCACAAATTTCTCGATAAAAATATACAAGTAAAGTAATGAGGCTTCCCGCATGTAGAGCAACTTTAAGAGCAAATGAAAAATTATTTATATGAAGTAATTTTGAAAAAAAATACAAATTTACAGATGAACTAACAGGTAATATTTCAGAAACGCCCTGAATTATACTTAGACTAATTATATCCAAATTCATATTATACCAGTACACAAAATTAAAAAAATAAACTCTGCGTTAATTATAACATCTATGTACAAGTATTAGGTAATTTTGATATAGCTCCCCCGAAGCCTGTCAAGGTATGCATACGCTCAGCGACCTTCGGTCGCTGACCTTGACAGGCGGAATAGTCTTCAGCTAAAAATAATTTGCATAGTCATGAAAAATATGTTAGAATATTTATAGAAGGGGCGTTGATGCCCGTGTTTTTTTTAAGAGGTGTATAGAAATGTTAAACAGAAAGTGTTTATTCGGGGGGGGGGGCTCGGCTTAGGTAGTTCTATAGCTATATTTGCTTCCATTTCGAGCGATGTTATAGCTATGGAAGCTGTTAAAGCTAAAAATAGCATACATGATTTCAGAAGCGAATTAAATCAGATAGCTTGGAGCAGAACATGTAGTTTTAGTGAGTACTGGACTAAATCCGAAGAAATACAAAATAAGCAATGGATCTTAGGTGACAAGTATAAGGATTCTAGGACAAAAGTCATCGGAAAGGCCATAGGAGATTGTGTTGCTGGAGAAGGGGCGTTTGCAAATAAGACTTCTGAAGAGATTATAACCTTTAAAGATACTGATCTTAAAACTTATAAACAAAGACACTGGAATGCGGTTATTTTGTATAACTATATCCATGAAATGATTAATAACAAAAAAATTAATGATATTGATGTTAATGAATATATCGATGAGACATTTTATGTAAGGGACGTATTGAAAAATAAATTAGAAAAGCTAAAGGAACATTATGAACAATATTGTGACAAAAAGTGCATCAAAAGGCTGGTGAAAGCTGTTGAACATATTCAAAAGTATGTGGAAGCTCTGGGGTTATATGAGTGTTTGTATGATTTTAGAACTAGCAAATGGAAGTATGATTGTGATAAAGCCGCACAGAAAGATCCTTCGAATCTAGCTCCAAATTTGAGTGCAGACCTTAATAAGAATGGAGTGCACATATCCCCGTTCTCATTCCATCATGTAGACGAGAGTTTAAAAAAACAATGGATATTCTCACCAAGTGTTCAATATGAAGGTGGTAAGTTGTATATTTCTGAACTACGAGTACAGCAGGGATCTAGGGAAAAAGACAAAGATAATCGTTACATTTGGATTTATGATAGGCCTTATTATGTTCAAACTGTCGATGAGCTCAAAAAAGGCAAAGGCAAATGGCTAATGGAGAGGCTAGAAGGGTTAGTTGACGAGCCTAATGAAGAGTTATGGAATAAGTGGAACCCAAAAAATAAATGAATAGAACGACAATGACTGCAATAAATAACCTACCAGCTAGAAGCCAGTAGGTTTATGTCACACCTGAAAAACGGATAAAAACAAAAACAGCAGAACGCAGAGATTATGAATGCAGTGTTTTTATGATGCAATTCTGTTACATTTATTTTTCCGGATGTAGCAAGGAAATGTATTCTCGTTCTTAGATTCTATTCCAGGAGCTCGCCTAGCAGTTTCAGGCTTTTATATATTGCCAGATTTTTGATATTACCAGATGTATTTGAATGCCAGGTCAGTGTATTTATCCATGGTTTTTATTGAGGTATTCTTAGAATTTTACAGGAGCGACGGTCACAAATCCAGTATGTGTTGTTTATCAAAGGATCTGAAATCAACGTATGATCTGGGGGCGCATTTCCACTGATTATATCGACGTAATTCGCTGAGCAGATTTCCCGTATCATTACAGTACCACACTATGCACCTATACTTTGTACAGAATACTATGTGAACTGCTTCTGTATGTCATACCTCACATCATACTGAAGTGTTCGCCTAAAGGCGAGGGTTTTCACCCATCTTACGGAGATGGAAACATAAACATTGTTACGCAAAACATCCTATGGGTAATTTGCAAGTCATTACATTGCCGCTGGCTTTATCAGATTGAACATCCAGGCTCCCTTTGTGTAGCACAATGATATTGTGCGCTAGTGCTAAACAAAAGTCTAAGGGGTGTTCTAAGTAATTGTATTGTGAATTATCGGCTAATCCTTGTTGAATTTTGTCTAATTCGTCCGCTGATAGTAGAGCTCCGTCGTCCTTTATAGCAAGTTCAAAGTCCCCCTGCTCGTTATTGATTGTGACCAAAATATCAATCTTGTTTCCAGCGGACAGCTCTTGCATTGAGCGATTTATCAAATAAAACAATGCCTTAGTAATGCTTTTCTCGTTAAGATATACAGCGAATTCTGGATCTTCAAAGTTTGTATTAATAGATATATTATGCTTTTTTGCGACATCATTTGCTAACGCAATTGAGGCTTGGATAATCTTTAATAATTTTGTCTCAGCATAGGTCAATTTTAGTTGGCCTGCTTCCATTTTCGAGAGCTCTATCACAGCATCAACCGTATCATTCAAATTTTTAACAGCATTAGCAATACCATAGCAATATTCCATTTGTTTTTCGGTAAGCTCTCCAAAATATTTATGACAAAGTATATCCGCAAATCCAGATATAGTCTGAATTGAAGCATGCGTTTCGTGAGAAATATTGGAAATTAAATTGGATTGAAGCCTGTCGATCTGTGTAGTAATAACTTTTTTTTTCTCAATTGTCTTTGTTAAATTGACCTTATCACTTATGTTAACAAATCTCACAATACCTAATCCCTCAGGAAGAAGATTGTATTCGCATCGTATCGTTTCTCCGGACAAAAATTGCAATTCCTTTGAAAATTCAACTCGCTCAGACAACATAGCTAACAAACTAGGGTCTAGCAATTGGGCTTTGGATTCGGCAGTCAGTAATCTAGATGAATTTTGAAAAAATTCTCCTATATATGCCTCCATTTTTTCCTTTTTCCAAAGATCTAAAGTGGCTTTATTTGCTATTTTTATTTTGCTATCACTTCCTAAAATAATAACCCCTTCAGAGAAGGCGTCTAAAGTTTTGTTATAAATGGATGACACTGAATTTACCTTTCTTTCAAGGTCTACCCTGTCAGTTATATCTTCGAACATAAAAACTAGCCCACCACCGTGATTTGGAGTAACTGTTACCGAGACGATATCCCCATTTGTCAGGTGAAGTGTTGTGCAGTGAGGCTCTATAACTTCTCTAAAAAGTTCTGTAGCTTTTGCTTTGTATTTCAATATGTCTTCCGACGCAATTATTGAATCGCGACTAAGTAAGTAGTTCATGATATCGGAAAATTTATAATTTCTATAAACATCCTCTTCAGCAACGGAAAACATTCTGATAATTGCTTGATTTGCAAAAACCAAAATCGTATTTGCATCAAATATTGCAACAGGAACGGATATATTATTTAGAACCTCTTCGGTATGTTTTTGATAATTGCGGAAATTTATTTCCAGGGCTTCTTTATCAGTTATGTCTATTGCGCACCCAATTGATTTGCCATCTTTCGTAAACGGTGTTTCCTCGATTGACAACAGACGCCTTGAGCCGTTTATAACGACGTGTTCAGTGTTTTTTTTTGGTTTTGTTGAATAGAGACTTTGGTCTACGTAAACTCCACGTCTAGATGCAGATATCAATCTCATGTTATTCGAAATCACATAGTCCTTGCTCGCCTCAAGGGCTTTTGCGTAAGAGTCGTTGCAATATGTAATTTGTAAATTCCTGTTTTTTTGCCAAACATATATCGGAAGGCTATCGAGGATTTTATCCAATTCAGATACATCCATTTTATAATTGGAGCTTCGAGGTGCATTATCTTTTCTTATAGTCTCTCGAGTAAGAGTAAAAACATAAGTTTCTTTTTCTTCATAAAATTTTAAATTTAGCAGACATTCCCCATCTTCTGATACTGTGGAAAAAGCGGAATATTCATCTCTACCTTGTTCAATTTTTTCAACAGCCGTATTTAAAAATACTCCAAATACTTTTTGCATGGATTTGACGAAACTGTAAGCATCAAGGATATTTTGCTTAACAGATAGTACTGCGCGTAATTTATCAGAGACAAAAACATCGTCGCAACCTGAACGCCAGACAGCAAATGACAGAGGCAAAAACGGACTTATATCTGTTAATGCTTTCTGAAAATCACTTGTACCAATGCTGTCGTTCATCAAAATGTTCAAATTAGTTCCACGCTAGTCATTCTATATCAACTCACTTCATCTAGACAAGTCTCATAAATTTTCGGGAATTGCTCAATAAGTGTTTCACTCACTTATCAACAATCCCATAAGAACACAATAATTTACTTCACTGCCTGCGAAATCTAGTGAGGTCACGATTCGATAAGGTCATTAAGTAATTTCATTGTGCTTCCACATATCGGATCTTCGGTCGTCAGTCGACATGTTTTGCCCAAATCCAAAGCCTTTTCGAATGTAAAATCGGACTGTTGCGTTTTGGATACCTCATATCGTACATTAATTTCCTGCACCGGCAACTTTGCTCTTATTGCTGATAGTGCTAAACTTTGATCATTAATGCTGAAGATGGGGAATAATTTCTGGGTATATCCGAGATATTTTTCAAATTGTGAATCGACACTGTTTTCAAAGTATAATTTCTTGTATCTCCCGTCTTCACCTTCTTTAATTGGCGGATACATTTTCGCAATAGGGAACAGTTCAGGAGCTAAGTACAAGTTTCTACTGCCGTTCTGTAGCCGCCACTTTAGAAGAAATAAAAAATTCGAACTAAGTCTTGAGGGCGCTAAAGATGTTTTTCTAAATTGTTTTTTGTATTCATTATGAATTTTACTTATACGTTCGTCGTCATCTATGGATGGCACACTCTGTAGTATCCGAGACATCGTACTCCTTATAGCATTTATATGCATCCATATAGATTTCTCGTCCACCTCTTTCATCCCATATATCGTTTTGTCATCTACAGATAAAATTTCCCCAGCTGATTTTAGTTCATTTATAAAGTCTCCCAACCTAATCTTTCGCACTAGTTCTATGTCCTTCGACATGTATTCATATGTGCCTTCTAGAATAGAATTTAGATTCCTCATTTTTTCTTCCTTGTTTGGCTCATCTGATGCCTCCTGAAGCTTTTTATACTCGGCACGATTTTTATTTTTCATCTCCGATACCTCTAAAGCTGCTCGGGATAGCGCATACTTACCATAATTCAGGCATTGTTGCGCTTGGTTATAATAATTCCGAAGATCCCGTATCATCCCTATGCGAGTATTCAATAAGTCAAAGGAAAACGCTGAACGTATTATTCCTTTTAATATCGATAGTAAGTGAAGTGCATCTTGGTATTTTTCTATATCGTGAATTGCATCCTCGATATTGCCTCGTAGCTTTCCTATACTTTCTTCGTGACCTTTCTCTCGATAGTACTTCTCGTAGTAGCATAAAAGATCACTTTGAATTTGGTCAAAACTAACTTTCTCATATCGTTCTAGATTTTCTGGTGCCGCATAACCGATACCTTCAGCCTCATAAAATTGATAGTATATAGATCTTTTCGTATATTCAATTAAGTTATATAACACAACTGCATTCCAGTTTGCTCTATCATATCTCTCCGGGCGTGTATCTTTAAATGTTATAACGTCTCCAACCTTTTTATCCTTAAACTCATTCTCGCCTGTTACGCAATCTCCTATAGCCTTACCGATTACGTTTATAATTGAATCATGATAATAAATATCCTTAATCCATGCATCTTCACGGCTGGGGTCTCGATAATAAATTATATTGTTAGCTTTAAATCTCCAGTAAACTTGATTTAACCGATTTCTTTGACTTTCTGTGGCAGCTACACTTGAAGTAGAAATAGCTATAATTATAGCACTACCTAAGCCTAGCCCCCCCCCCGAATAAACACTTCTTTTTAAACATTTCTATACACCTCTTTAAAATAAACTACGGGCATCAATACCTTTCTAATAAATATTCTAACATATTTTTTATGGCTAAGCAAATTATTTTCAGCCGAAGAGTATCCCGCCTGTCAAGGTCAGCGACCAACGGTCATTGACCGAAGGTCATTGACCGTTGGGAGCTGAGCGTATGCGTACCTTGACAGGCCTTGGGGCGCGATGTGGTAAAATAAAAACATACCACATCGCGCCCCCATGAAATTATGGATGTAACATCAATTATTGACAGATTTGAAGAAATGCTGGTTAGCGAACGAAATTTATCCTTAAGAAGTCTAAATTCTTATAAGACCGATGTTAAGGAATTTTTAAAATACACAGAAAATAAAATTGATATATTAAAAAATGACATTGAAAATTATATTGAATACCTTAATCTCAAACAAACTAAACAATCTTCCATTATGCGTAAAATCTCCGCTCTGCGTCAATTCTTTTCGTTTTTAAGTGAAGAAAAGCTTATAAATCAAAATCCTATGTTAGAAATCAAACTAAAAAATAAAAACAAACCACTACCGAAAGTTTTATCGGAACAAGAGACAAAACTTTTGCTTTCCTACTTTGAAAAGAAATCTAACCCCAAACTTCAAGCAATGCTACACATTCTGTATGGCGCTGGTCTTCGAGTTTCTGAACTTGTTGAATTAACAAAAGATGCAATAATTTATGACGAAAATTCCAAGCATTATGTTCTTTTAGTTCTTGGAAAAGGCAACAAAGAGAGGATAGTTCCACTGAATGATATAGCTGTGGAAGCTATACGCCATTACATGAGTAATATACATAAAAAGGGTAACTCTACTCAATATCTGTTTCCTTCTAGAGCAAAAGAAGGACATATAACCAGACAGGGTTTTGCAAAATTATTAAAAGGAATAGCTGCTGAGGTTGGTCTACCTGTTCACAAAATTTCGCCTCATGTCATACGACATGCTTTCGCTACCCATCTACTTTTGCGTGGAGCTGATCTGCGTAGCATACAGAAACTTTTAGGGCATAAGGATATCTCAACGACTCAGATATATACGCACATTTCAAACGAAAAGGTAAGAGCCTTGGTTGAAGGTAATCCTAATATAAAAAAATTGAAGATATGATTCCTACGGTAAAAGTCATAGCTGGCGCAACAGCCACCGGAAAAACAAAACATGCTTTAGAATTGGCAAAATTTTGTAATGGTGAAATTATAAATTGCGACAGCCTGCAGCTCTATAACGAACTAAAAATTTTAACAGCATTTCCAACTGATGAAGAAATGAACTCAGTCAAACATAGATTATTTGGCTACCTGAATTATGATCAAAAGATATCTTCTGTTGAGTGGGCTAAATTAGCTGCCAAAGCCATACAGGAAACAATTAGCTCGGGAAAAAATCCGATAATAGTCGGAGGAACAGGATTGTATATCAAAACATTAATCGAAGGAGCTTCTCCAATGCCGACAATATCAGATATAAATCGACAGAAGACAAAGGAATTATCTGAGCAAAATTTTAACGAGATGTGCCAAGAATTATATTTATTTGACCCCAATTTAAGATATGCGCTACTGCAATCAATGCATCATCAGCTAATTCGCGCATACGAAGTTTTTCTCGAAACAGGCAAATCAATTAGATATTTTTGGAATCTTCCAAAGATGAAATTCATTCGAAATGTTAATTTCGACATTGAAATTCTAGACTGTAAAAGGGATATCCTATATGAACGTATCGCTCGTAGATTCGAACAAATGTTGCACAATGGCGCCATCGATGAAGTACGCAATCTTTTATCAAAAATTACAATTACGAGCCCGCAGGAAATTTTTATGAAATTTCCAATATTCAAAGCCATAGGGGCTAGAGAAATCACCATGTTTTTAAACGGAATTTACACTTTTGAACAGATGAAAGAAATATCAATCAAAAACTCTAGACATTATGCAAAACGTCAAATTACCTGGTTTAAACATCAAATTAGCAATTTATAGCCGGTGGATTACGGGTCCAACGTCGAAGGGAGGTGCCGTAAATGTATAAAATACAGGTATTTATCTGAATAAATTACTGTGCGTAAGCCAACATTTTATTTCCAAAACGTGGGATGGGTTCCCCCACCTTGATGCAAATACGTCATTGCAAGGTATGACACATAGAAAAAATTCACATAGTGTATACGATATGAGTATCAAATAGTATTCTACACAAAGTATAGGTGCATAGTGTGGTACTGTAATGATACGGGAAATCTGCTCAGCGAATTACATCGATATAATCAGTGGAAATGTGAGTCCAAATCATACGTTGATTTCAGCTACTCTTATCAACAACTCATGCTGGATCTATAATAGTTGTTTCTGAAAAATTCTAAAAATACCTCAATAAAACTCCTGGATAAATACATTGACCTGGCATTCAAATACATCTGGTAATATCGAAAATCGTGCAATATATAAAAGCCTGAAACTGCTAGGCGAGCTCCAAGAATAGCATCTATGAATAGAAGGATATTTAGTTGCCTTATCCGGAAAAATAAATGTAACAGAATTGCATCATAAAAACACTGCATTCATAATCTCTGCGTTCTGCTGTTTTTGTTTTTATCCGTTTTTCAGGTGTGACATAAACCTACCGGCTTCTAGCTGGTAGGTTGTATGTTGCAGTCATTGTCGTTCTATTCATTTCTTTTTTTGACGCCACTTATTCCATAACTCTTCACTAGGCCCGTCAACTAACCCTTCTAGCCTCTTCATTAGCCATTTGCCTGTGCCATTTTTGAGGTTATCGACAGTTTGAACATAATAGGGCCTATCATAAATCCAAATGTAACGATTATCTTCGCCTTTTTTTCTAGATCCCTGCTGTACTTTTAATTCAGAAATATACAACTTACCACCTTCATATTGGAAACTTGGTGAGAACATCCATTGTGTTTTTAAACTCTCGTCTACATGATAGAATGGGAACAGGGACATGTGCACTCCATTCTTATTAAGATCTGCACTCAAATTTGGAGCTAGATTCGAAGGATCTTTCTGTGCGGCTTTATCATAATCATACTCCTGTTTGCTCGTTCTAAATTCATACAAATACTCATCTAACCTCAGAGTCATCACATACTTTTGAATATGTTTAACAGCTTTATCCAGCCTTTTGGTGCACTTTTCGCCACCATATTTTGTATAATATTTCTTTATCTTTTTCAATTTATTTTTCAATACGCCCTCTACATCAGATAGCTGTTCAGCATAATCCTTTTTAGCAGATTCAACCGCATCTTTATCACCCGGAAAGAACTCCTTAAAAGCTTCTCCATTAATCGCTTCATGAATATAGTTATACAAAATAACTGCATTCCAGTTTCTTTGTTTATAAGTTTTAGGATCAGTTTTCTCAAAGGTTATAATACCCTCAGGAGTCTTATTTGCAAACGCCCCTTCTCCAGCAACACAATCTCCTATAGCCTTTCCGATGACTTTTGTCCTGGAATCTTTATATTTTTTATCAAGTATCCAGACATCGCCTTGATCTTCTTTGTCAGCCTTCAGCAAATCTTGAACTTTTCCGCCACCCCGCTGCAAATTATATCCAATAAGCCACTCTTTGAAACTACAATCACAATTCCAAACTATCTGATTTAATTCGCTTCTGAAATCATGTATGCTATTTTTAGCTTTAACAGCTTCCATAGCTATAACATCGCTCGAAATGGAAGCAAATATAGCTACAGCACTACCTAAGCCTAGCCCCCCCCGAACAAACACTTCTTTTTAAACATTTCTATACACCTCTTAAAAAAACTACGGGTATCAATATCCCTCTCTTAAATATTCTAACATATTTTTCATGGCTATGCAAATTATTTTCAGCTGAAGACTATTCCGCCTGTCAAGGTCAGCGACCAGCGACCAGCGGTCATTGACCGTTGGGAGCTGAGCATATGCGTACCTTGACAGGCCTCGGGGCGCGATGTGGTAAAATAAAAACATACCACATCGCGCCCCTAATCATATTTTTTATACCATCCTTATCCGCATTTATGATAAACTCGGGGCAGGTGGCTAGTAGGAGTATAGCTCAACTGGTAGAGTTCTGGTCTCCAAAACCAGCGGTTGGGGGTTCGATTCCCTCTGCTCCTGCCATAATGTTGTTTTGTTCTTTGAAGGGATGGAAGACGCTGAAAAATGTTAGGGCTAAAGAGGTTTTTTTCTTTTATAGGAGAAGTTAGAGCTGAAGTTGATAAGGTTACGTGGCCATCTCGACAGGAAGTCGTTATAACTACAGTGGTCGTGTTCGCGATAGCCTTGATTGCATCGCTATTTTTCGCTTTGGTAGACACTGGATGGTATCGAATTGTACACGCTATCATCGGGAGATAAATAATGGCAAGACAAAAAGCAAGATGGTATATTGTTCACGCTTATTCTGGCTCTGAGAACAGAGTTGCTCAGTTAATACGTGAGAATGCTGAAAAGAAAGGATTGTCCGAATTCTTTGAAGAAATATTGGTACCGACAGAAGAAGTTACAGAAATTAAAAACGGACAAAAAGTGAACGTTGATAGAAAGTATCTTCCTGGCTATGTACTAGTAAAAATGATCATGAATGACGAAACTTGGTACCTTGTCAGAAACGTCCCTAGAGTGTCTGGAATTTTGGGGTCGAAGGGAAAGCCTTCCCCTATAAGTGACGCAGAGGTTAAGAAGATAATGGAGCAACTGAAAACTTCAGCTGAAACGCCTAGAGTTGCTAACGTTTATGAAATTGGAGATCAGGTCAAGATTACGGATGGAGCATTTGCTTCATTCAGTGGTTTTGTAGAAGAGATTGAAGATGATAAACAAAAACTCAAAGTTTCTGTTATGATCTTTGGTAGAGCGACTCCCGTTGAGTTGGAGTATACTCAAGTAGAAAAAGTGTAGGTTTTTGTGGGAGATTTGGTCATTTGATCGAGAAAACCACGAAAGTTTTTATTTAGGAGAAAAAAATGGCAAAGAAAGTTGTCGGATATATAAAATTGCAAATCCCTGCGGGGAAGGCTAATCCTTCGCCTCCAATAGGCCCTGCGTTGGCACAAAAAGGACTGAATATCATGGAGTTTTGTAAGGCGTTTAATGCAAAAACACAACAAATGGAACCCGGAATGCCAATTCCTGTTGTGATTACTGCTTATGCAGATAAGAGCTTTACGTACGTTATGAAAACTCCGCCTGTGACGTATTATATCAAGAAAGCCGCAAAGATTACTAGCGGTTCTCAGAAGACTGGTATAACGGCTCCTGTGGCAAAAATTACGATGTCTCAAGTTAAAGAGATAGCGAAGGAAAAGATGCAGGATTTGAATGCGAATACGATTGAAGCGGCCGCTCAAATGATTATTGGCTCAGCCAAATCTATGGGTGTTGAAGTTGTGGAGGGCTAAGGTATGGCTTGCATTGGAAAAAGAATTGCTGATTTGAAAAAGAATACGGATTTAAACAAGGTCTATTCTTTATCTGAAGCGATTGATATCGTCAAGAAATCCGCAACCGCGAAATTCGATGAGACTGTCGATATAGGCATAATGCTCGGAATAGATGCTTCTAAGCAAGATCAGGCAGTGCGTAATGTCGTAAATCTTCCGAATGGGACGGGAAAAACATATCGCGTCGCTGTTTTTGCAAAAGACCAAAAAGCAGAAGAAGCCAAAAAAGCCGGAGCGGACATAGTTGGCGGTGATGAGCTGGTGGAGATGATCCAAAAGGGCGATATGCCTTTTGATCGTTGCATAGCAACTCCAGATATGATGGCTCTTGTCGGTAAGGTCGGAAAAATACTTGGTCCTAAAGGATTGATGCCTAATCCAAAGCTCGGTACTGTGACTATGGACGTTACAACTGCAATAAAAAATGTCAAGGGCGGACAGATCGAATATCGTTCTGAGAAGAATGGTATTGTACATGCCGGAATTGGAAAGGTTAGTTTTTCAAATGAAGCTCTAACTGAGAATATCAAGGCATTTATCGATGCTGTTGTTAAGTCAAAGCCAGCAGGAGTAAAAGGAAATTATCTGAAAAAGATGACACTAAGTTCCACAATGGGAATTGGGGTACAATTTGTGATAGAATAAAAAAGTTTTGTGAGGTTTTATTTTTATGATAAAATCTCACAGAAAGGCATCTGGTGGAAACTAGGTGTTGTCGAAGACTGTAGGTTTCGTGAACAGATTCGTTCACGGATTAAAGGCGATAGGCTACCTACAATAGACAGAAGCAGTGTTTTTAATACTCCTTCTGTAAGGTGGTTTATGTGAGGAGAAAGGTATGTTAAGGCAAGAAAAAGAGGCTTTCGTATCACATATCAGGGAGGAGTTGATGAACTCTTCAATAGTTGTGGCGCTAAGTAGGCAGCCGGGGATAACTGTTGAAGAGATAACAAAGCTCCGAAAAGATATGCACGGGTCGGAGTCTAATCTAAAAATCTTAAAGAATACATTAGCTCGCATAGCAATAAAAGATTCGACACTTGAATCGATTGGGAAATATCTCGAAGGTTCAACAGGGTTGGCATATTCGAAAAATCCAGTCGGGATGGCAAAGGCAATTTCTGAGTTCATAAAGACGAATGAGAAATTGACAATTTTAGGCGGAGTAATGGATGGAAAGGCGATATCTCCAAATGTTATAAAGGAGTTGGCATCGTTACCATCTATGGATGAGCTTCGCGCTAAAATTATCGGACTTCTCACTGCGGCTGCATCGAAAATTGTCAGAACAGTTAAGGAGCCGTCCGCGCGTGTCGCAAGAGTTATTGCTGCGAAGAGTTGATGAAAAGTTAGTTTGTTTGTTTAAAAAGAAGGAGAAATATAATGGCTGATTTAGCAAAAATAGTTGAAGAGTTGTCAAGTTTAACAGTGTTAGAAGCTGCTGAACTTTCAAAAATGCTTGAAGAGAAATGGGGAGTGAGTGCCGCTGCTGCTGTCGCTGTAGCTGCTCCTGGTGCTGCGGCGGGTGGAGCTGCTCCGACCGAAGAAAAAACAGAATTTGACGTGGAACTGACAGATGCCGGCGCAACAAAGATCAATGTGATTAAAGAGGTAAGAGCTCTGGTTCCGGATTTAGGTCTAAAGGAAGCAAAAGAGCTCGTTGATGGCGCTCCAAAGATCGTAAAATCCGGCGTTTCAAAAGAAGACGCAGAAAAATTCAAAAAACAACTAGAAGCAGCTGGGGCGAAAGTCACCATAAAGTAAGTTACGAAGTAACGTTGGGGCTAACGTTAGCCCCAACATTTTTATATAAATGTTGTTTTTGGAAGGTAAGAGAAAAGTCATGGTCAGATCGTATACAGGGCGTAAACGTTTTCGTAAGTCTTTTGGTCGAGTAAAAGAGACAACAGCAATCCCAAATTTAATTTCTCTACAAAAGAGTTCATTTGATGCATTTTTACAGTATGGTAAATCGCAAAAAAATATGGAGGATACAGGTCTCCTAGGTATATTTAATAATTTCTTTCCTATAAAGGATAATGCGGGGCGTGCGCAACTGGAGTTTTGTGGATACGGATTTGATGAATCAAAATATACCGAATCTGAATGTAGACAACGTGGGGGAACGTATTCCGTTCCGATACGCGGAAAGTTTAGGCTGGTCATTTGGGATGTGGACCGCGACACCGGTTCTCGTGCTATCAAGGATATCAAGGAACAGGAAGTCTATTTGGGCGAATTTCCTTTGATGACCGATCGGGGGACTTTTATATTCAACGGGATAGAAAGAGTTGTGGTATCTCAGATGCACAGAAGTCCAGGAGTTTTTATAGATCACGATCAAGGAAAAACTCATTCTTCTGGGAAGTTTTTGTATGCGGCAAGGATTATTCCATATAGAGGTTCGTGGATAGATTTTGAATTTGACCATAGAGATGTTTTGTATGTAAGAATAGACAGACGCAGAAAAGTTCTAGCAACAACGTTTTTGATGTGTCTCGAAAGTAGAGAGACGGAAGAATATCGAAAATCATTGAAAGCTGGGGAGACAATAAAGCCTGAAGATATAACAGGAATGTCAAAGGAAGAGATTTTAACGACATTTTATGAAACTATCGAATACAAAAGGGTCACTGATGGATGGACTATATCGTTCAATCCCGAGCATTGGCGCGGAATCAGACTTGAAAAAGATTTAATTGATGCGAAAACAAAAAAGCCTGTTGCCAAAGCTGGTGAGAAGATGACTCCTAGAATTTTGCGAAAGCTTAAAAATGATGGTGTAAAAGAGTTGTATCTTAAAAATCAAGATTTGATTGGCAAATATGTCGCAAATGACGTTATAGATGAAAAGACTGGAATAATATATTTAGATGCGGGAGAAGAGATAACTGACGATACATTTGAAAAAATAGAAATGTATGGGTTAAAAAAAATGGGCGTTTTGTTAATAGATGGTATAAATGCTAATCCCTACATCATAAATACTTTTGCATATTCAAAATGCAACAACAGAGAAGATGCCTTCATAGAGTTATATAGAGCGTTGATGCCAGGAGAACCTCCAACCGTATCAGGAGGAGAAGAATTACTTAATAGTATAGTATATGATTCAAGCCGGTATGACTTATCAGCTGTTGGTCGGGCAAAAATGAATGAACGTCTTGGAATGAATGTGCCAGATAATGTCAGAACCCTACAGAAAGAAGATTTAATAAAGATCATTAAACTACTGTTCGATGTCAAGGACGGCAAAGAAGAAATTGACGATATCGACAATCTGGGCAACAGACGTGTGCGTTCAGTTGGTGAATTGATGGAAAACCAGTGTAGGCTTGGAATGTTGCAACTGGAACGAAGAGTGCGAGAGAAACTCTCAACATCAGAAATAGATAATTACGTTCCAAGTGACCTAATTAACGCCAAACCATTAGTAACCGCAATCAAGGAATTTTTCGTATCATCGCAACTTTCGCAGTTTATGGATCAGACAAACCCTCTTTCAGAAGTAACGCATAAAAGAAGATTATCCGCTTTGGGCACTGGTGGTTTGTCACGCGAAAGAGCGGGATTTGAAGTGCGCGACGTACATCCGACCCATTATTCAAGATTATGTCCGATTGAAACGCCTGAAGGTCAAAATATCGGGTTAATAAACTCGCTTGCTTCGTATGCGAAGATAAACAAATATGGCTTTATAGAAGCGCCGTATAAGAAAGTGATTGATGGAAAAATCACTGACGAAGTAGATTACTTGACTGCAATGGAAGAAGGTAAATATGCAGTAGCACAGGCCGGAGTTGCTCACGATAAAGACGGGAACATCACGGACGATTTGGTAATTGCAAGAAAAGCAGGGGATGTTGGATTATTGCCAAAGGGCGAAATATCATACACGGATGTATCTCCGAAACAAGTCGTATCTGTCGCAGCATCACTCATACCTTTCCTTGAAAATGACGACGCAAGCCGTGCATTGATGGGCTCGAACATGCAACGTCAGGCTGTGCCATTATTGCAATCTGAAGCTCCATTGGTTGGGACAGGAATGGAAGCTATTATAGCAAAAGATTCTGGAGCTTCTATCGTTGCTAGAAGAGGCGGTATTGTCGATTATGTTGATGCAAAACGTATAGTTATACGAGTTACAGATGAGGAAAATGCCGGAGCCGATATATACACATTGTCGAAGTTCCAGTGTTCAAATATGGGGACTTGTATAAACCAAAAGCCATTAGTAAAAAGTGGCGATGTTATCGAAGCGGGAGATATTATCGCGGATGGGACATCTATTGACAATGGAGAACTAGCTCTTGGCCGAAACTTGCTCGTTGGCTTCATGTCTTGGAATGGATATAGCTTTGAAGACTCGATTGTTTTATCGGAACGCATGGTGAAAGAAGATATCCTCAGTTCAATACATATAGAAAGTTTCGAGATAACGGCTCGTGACACAAAATTGGGCAATGAAGAAATAACTAGAGACATACCAAACATTGCGGAGGAATCATTAAAGAATCTGGATGAGTCTGGCATAGTGTATGTTGGAGCTGAAGTTAACCCGGGAGATATTTTGGTTGGAAAAGTATCTCCAAAAGGTGAAACGCCAATGACCCCGGAAGAAAAGTTACTCCGTGCAATCTTTGGAGAGAAATCAGCAGATGTGAAGGATAGCTCGTTTAGAGTGCCTCCCGGAATTTCAGGGACAGTTGTTGAAGTTCGTGTTTTAATGCGTCGAGGCGTTGAAAAAGATGAACGTACGATTGCTATAGAGCGACAAATGATAGAGGATATGCTCAAAAACAGAGATTCTGAACGTACTATACTGGAACAGACTTACTGCAGGCATATTTGCAGTAAACTCGTAGGGAAAACCTTGGTTTCTGGTCTAGATGCTCAGCAAGCGGGAACAAAAATCACAATGGAGATGCTTAAAGGTCTTTCATATTATTCAGTGAAGAACATTGTGGTTAAGGAGACCAGAACGCAAAAAGTTATCGACGAGCTGTGCAAACAAGTAGAGGAGAAGATTGCACGTATACAAAAGAACTTTGAAGACAGTGTACACAAAATGCAGAAAGGTGATGATTTACCTGCAGACGTTTTGAAACTAGTAAAAGTCTATGTAGCCAAAAAGCGTAAAATTCAACCCGGTGACAAAATGGCTGGACGACACGGGAATAAAGGTGTGGTATCCAGAATATTGCCTGTTGAAGATATGCCATACTTGGAAGACGGCACACCTCTAGATATAGTGTTAAATCCTCTTGGATTGCCTTCGAGAATGAATGTCGGACAAATTTTGGAAACCCACCTAGGTGCGGCAGCGCATGGACTGGGAGTAAAAATCCAACAGATGCTCGACGAATATAGAAAAAATAACGTGTCTTTGGATCAGGTGAAAGACACTGTATTTAGCATTTACACAAGTCCTGAAGACAAAAAAGATCTTAAGGCGCTAAATGATAGTGAATTTCTTGAATTAGCAGAAAATTTAGGTCATGGAGTTCCGGTCGCAAGCCCGGTGTTTGATGGTGCAAATTTGAATGACATAGAATCTCATCTAGAAAAAGCAGGATTGGACAAATCTGGACAAGTAACGCTGTATGATGGCAGAACAGGAGAACCATTTGATAGAAAGGTAACTGTGGGATACAAGTATATGCTGAAACTGCACCACTTAGTCGATGACAAAATTCACGCTCGTTCTGTTGGACCTTATAGTTTGATTACACAGCAACCGCTTGGTGGTAAAGCTCAGTTTGGAGGACAACGATTTGGAGAAATGGAAGTTTGGGCGCTTGAAGGCTATGGAGCTGCGCATATTTTGCGTGAAATGCTTACAGTCAAATCAGACGATGTCAATGGCAGAACTCAAGTCTACGAATCTATAGTTCGAGGAGAAAATGAGGTAAGTCCAGGAACACCTGAATCATTTAATGTTTTGGTAAAAGAATTGAAATCGTTAGCGCTAAATGTTTCGTTTGAAAATAGCGCAGGTCGTGAAGACGGTATAGAAAAAGAGAACGTATAGGAGTTACAAATATGAGTTTTAAAAGAGAACTTAGAGGCGTGGAAAAAGCAGAAATAAATAAAGATTTTGATGCAATAAAAATATCGATAGCTAGTCCTGAAGAAATACGTTCTTGGTCTTATGGTGAAGTAAAAAAACCAGAGACTATAAACTACCGCACATTTAAACCAGAACGCGATGGTCTGTTTTGTGCACGTATATTCGGTCCCGTAAAAGATTATGAATGCAATTGTGGTCGTTATAAACGAATGAAATACAAGGGGGTCATATGCGAAAAATGCGGTGTAGAAGTGACGAAAAGTCGGGTGCGACGCGAAAGAATGGGACATATAGAGCTTGCATCTCCTGTCGTTCATGTTTGGTTTATGAAATCAATACCAAGCCGAATTTCGATAATTTTGGGCAAAGGAGTTAAAGAGCTTGAGAAGATACTATATTTCGAAAAATACGTTGTTTTAGAACCAGGATTTAGTCACTTTACTCCATATCAGACTATAACTGAAGAGGAATATCAAGACGCTCTGGATAAGTATGGCGACGAAGCATTCACAGTGAGCATAGGAGCAGAAGCAATACGTGATATGTTATCAGCAATAAACTTGAATGAAGAAATTGCTAAGCTTAAAGCGGAACTTGAAACTGGAGTTGTCGATATTCGTAAGAAAAAGATAGTTAAGAGAATAAAAATTCTTCAGGCATTTATAGATACAAACGTGAAACCTGAACATTTAGTCTTGACTGTTCTTCCGGTTATTCCTCCGGAATTGCGTCCACTTGTACCTTTAGACGGTGGTCGTTTCGCAACTAGCGATTTGAACGACTTATATCGAAGGGTGATAAATAGGAATAACAGATTGAAGCGACTTCTAGAACTCGGCGCACCAGATATAATAATAAGGAATGAAAAAAGAATGCTTCAAGAAGCGGTAGATTCGCTTTTTGATAATAAGCGTCGAGGTGCTAAAGCTATTGTAGGAAGCAACAAGAGACCACTAAAGTCGCTTTCGGATATGCTAAAAGGAAAGCAGGGACGCTTTAGGCAAAACTTGCTTGGAAAACGCGTAGACTATTCTGGGCGTTCGGTTATCGTGGTTGGTCCTGAATTGAAACTGCATCAATGCGGACTTCCCAAAAAGATGGCTTTGGAACTATTTAGACCATTTGTGTATGCAAAGTTAGAAAAATATGGTCTTGCAAGTAATTTGAAATCTGCTCAAAGAATGATTGAGCGAGATCGCCCAGAAGTGTGGGATATCCTGGAAGAAGTAATAAGGGAACATCCTGTGCTTCTCAACCGCGCCCCTACGCTTCACAGGCTTAGCATACAGGCTTTCGAACCAGTTTTAATTGAAGGAAAAGCGATTCAGTTGCATCCACTAGTTTGTACGGCATTCAACGCTGACTTCGATGGAGACCAAATGGCAGTACATGTTCCATTATCTCCAGAAGCTCAGTTGGAAGCTCGTATATTAATGTTATCGACAAATAACATACTGAGTCCATCCAGTGGTCGTCCTATTGTTGTGCCATCGAAGGATATAGTTCTCGGAGTGTACTATCTAACCATGATTGTTGATGGTTCTCCGAACGAAGGAATGGCACTAGCAAACCTGAGCGAAATAATGTATGCTCTCGAAACAAAGAAAGTCACTTATCACACGAAGATAAAGACGCGTGTGCCATATTACAACGAGGATGGAAGTTGTGACTTTAAGACCCTTGAAACCACTCCAGGGCGCGTTATACTAGGTCAGATATTGCCAAAGCATGAAAAGATAAAATTCGACCTGATAAATAAGATCATGACTTCATCTGATATCAGTAACCTGATTGATGAAATACATTTCAATTGTGGACAAAAGGCGACAGCAATATTTGTCGATAATTTAATGGAAGTTGGATTCAAGTACATGACCCGCGCTGGAATTTCGTATGGAAAAGATGACCTAGTTATTCCAACAGAGAAAAAGAAAATAGTTGCTGAAACAGAAAAGGTCGTTAATGAATACGAACAACAATACCTTGACGGCTTTATAACAAAAGGAGAGAAATACAATAAAGTTGTTGATGCCTGGGATAAATGTGGAGATAAAGTTGCAGAGGCATTGATGAAGGCTGTATCAAAGACCGATAAAGGACAACAACCAAATTCAGTTTATATGATGGTGCATTCAAAAGCTCGCGGTTCAATGGCTCAATTAAAGCAGTCGGCTGGTATGAGAGGTTTGATGGCAAAACCTACTGGAGAAATTATCGAAACTCCTATCGTATCAAACTTCAAAGAGGGATTGTCAGTTTTGGAATACTTCATATCTACACATGGAAGCCGAAAGGGTCTCACGGACACCGCGCTGAAAACAGCAAATTCGGGCTACTTAACTAGAAGATTAGTTGATGTTGCAAATGATTGCATCGTTACTGAAGAAAATTGTGGAACCTCTCATGGATTGCTGATTAAAGCGATATATGACGGTTCAAACGTTGTTATGTCTTTGGGTGAACGAATACTAGGGAGATTTGTGGCGTGCGATGTTGTTAATCCGAATAATGGAGCGTTGATACTACCAAAAGATGGATACATAGATGAATACAAGGTTAAAGCTATAGTTGACGCAGGAATAGATGAAGTCTTAGTAAGATCTCCGGTAACTTGCGAAAGCGAACATGGAATTTGCTCCAGATGTTATGGCCGTGATTTAGCAAGAGGTACAGTAGTTAGCGTTGGCGAAGCAGTTGGAGTCATAGCTGCCCAATCAATTGGTGAACCTGGCACGCAGTTGACTATGAGAACTTTCCACATCGGAGGTGCTGCTCAAAAAAGTGCGGAAAAATCAAGCATCGAAGCAACTATGGATTCAAGAATTTCCTATAAGAACATGACCGCGTCGAAGAATAGCCATGGGGACATGGTAGTAATATCGCGAAAAGCAGAGCTTGCTCTAATAGATACAAATGGGCGCGAACGCTTTTCGTACAAAGTCCCGTATGGAGCAAAATTAAAAGTTGTGGCAGGAGATGCTGTAAAAGCAGGACAAGTGCTTGCTGAATGGGATCCTTATACAACTCCGATTGTTTGCGAAGTTGATGGATATGCAAAGTTTGTTGATTTGCTGAATGGACAAACAATGCGAGAAATCGTTGATGAAACAACAGGACTTTCAAGCAAAGTTGTGGTTGATTGGAAACAATCTTCAAGCTCAAAAGACTATCGTCCTATGATAGCTCTGAATGATGCGATAGGTAATCCGGTGAAGTTGTCTAATAAGGTTGAAGCGAGATATTTCTTATCAATAGACGCTGTTATAAACGTTGCTGACGGCGCTCCTGTAAAAGCTGGTGATATTATTGCAAGGATACCGAAGGATATTGTTAAGACTCGAGATATCACTGGAGGTTTGCCGAGAATTTCAGAGCTTTTTGAAGCTAGAAAACCAAACAATCCTGCAGTAATATCTGACATTGATGGAACAGTCGAATTCGGAAAAGACTATAAGTCTAAACGACGTTTGATAATAGTCCCGGAGGAAGGAACAATGCAAACGTCTGTTGAATACTTCGTACCCAAAGGACGTTCGATAGTGGTGAATGAAGGAGACTACGTCAAGCGGGGAGATGTGCTGGTAGATGGGAATATCGTCCTAGGAGATGTATTGCGAGTGCTTGGAGTGGAATCCATGGCATCATATTTGGTCAACGAAGTGCAACAGGTGTACCGTTTGCAAGGCGTTCCAATCAATGACAAGCACGTCGAAATAATTGTACGCCAGATGTTGCAAAAGCGCGAAGTGACAGATGCCGGAGATTCGACTTACATCATAGGTGATGAAATAGATAAAGATGACTTGGTTGAGACCAATGCGGCATTGTTAAAGGAGGGAAAACGTCCTATAGTAGCAACTCATATATTGCAAGGAATAACCCAAGCCTCATTGCATACAAAATCATTCATTTCTGCAGCATCGTTCCAAGAAACGACAAGAGTTTTAACCGAAGCAGCAATAAATGGAAAAGTTGACCAATTACTCGGGTTAAAAGAAAACGTAATAGTAGGTCGTTTGATGCCTGCAGGAACCGGGGGCGTCGTACGCAAGTGGAAAGAAGAGGAAATGCAGAAACATCATCAGCAGCAATCTTTGACTAATGTTGCATAATGATCACGGGTGCAGATGAGCTCTGTTTGAATGACCTGAAAGGCAAATACAGAGCTCTCTGCATTGATTATGGAGATAAGCGCGTTGGAGTTGCAATATCCGACATCAATTGGAAAATTGCTTCTCCTTTAGTTATCTTGGAAAGTCATGGAGTATATAACAGGCTACTGGAAATAATTAACGAACAAAAAGTTGGAGTTATCGTTATAGGTGCGCCTCTGGCGCTAAATGGAGGAACAAGTGGCAACCAGCTGGAGAAAGTAAAAAAATTCGTTGAAAACTTAGAGAAAAAGATTAATAAGCCTATCATAATGTGGGATGAACGCTTGAGCACACATGGAGCCAACCGATTGCTAACAAACGCATGTATAACAAAGTCAAAAAGAAAGAACTATATCGACAAAGTTGCGGCAAGCTTTATCCTTGAAGGATTTCTGCATTATTGCAAAATCATTGATATGATGTGACTTACTTCTACTACTCTTCTAAATTGTGAAATACGTGCTGAACGTCATCATTATCATCAAGTATGTCAAGCAACTTAGATAGAGTTGCCTTAGCATCTTCAGAACAGGCTGTATATGTTGAGGGAACCCAAATAAGTCCAGATTCTGACGGATCTCCAAACTTTTTAACGAATGCATCCCGAACTGTTGCGAAAGAATCAACCGAACAAGTTATCTCTGTGCAATCATCAAATTCCTCAACATTATCTGCGCCTGCTTCAATAGCAAATTCGAATGCCTTCTCAAATCCTCCAGGAATTGTCGCATAAATCAGATGTCCCACCCTATTAAACATAAATGAAACGCTTCCAACTTCGGCCATATTGCCTCCCATTTTTGTGAAAGCTGAACGAATTTCTGAAGCTGTACGATTTCGATTATCAGTCAACGTCTCGACAATAATAGCAATTCCGGCTGGGCCATATCCCTCATAGCGAACATTTTCATAATTCGCGGAATCAGCTGTAGTCGTGGCTTTCGCGATAGCTCTCTCTATATTATCTTTTGGCATATTATTTTCGCGGGCAACTGCCAGAGCTGCACGAAGCCTGGGATTAGAATTCGGGTCATCCCCGCTAAGTTTTGCAGCAACTGTTATTTCCCGCGCAATTTTTGCAAACATTTTTGCTCGCTTAGCATCTTGTGCGCCCTTGCGGTACATTATGTTGTGGAATTGTGAATGTCCGGACATTATCTTTTTTTTTTCAAAAACCTTTTCTCACATTGTAACATAAAACAGCAATATCCACACTTCACTTCTCTAATTTGTACGAAGAGGTTTGTACGAAGAGGCATAAGATATAGGAGAAAGTTAGCTTGAGAGGGGGGCTAATTAAGCCGGACTCATCCTTGTCTCATATGCGGTGAACGTTGACACATTTTTGAAAAATTGTTGATTTCTCATTCCCAGATGCTATCATATGGGAGTAATGTTGCATCGGCGGTTCTGCTGTCTGCGATTTTTGGTATTCCGCGCATTGGAGAGGAGTTTTTGTTTTTATGAAGTTCGAAAAAGTAAAATCTGAGGGTTTGCGTCATGAGTATGATGTTGTTATATCTGCTGAAGATATAGAAAACGGTATTGTTGAAATAGTAAAGAATAAGGCTAAGACGTATAAGATGCAAGGCTTTCGGCCAGGGCACGTACCTCTCAATATTGTTAGAAACAACTTTGAGGCTACGGCCACAAAAGAGTCTTTAGATACACTTATTTCTAATGCTAGCAGAACCGTTGTTAATGAATCGGGAGTAGCAAAGCTAGCGACAAATCCTATGTATAAAATAAAAGGGCAATACGAAAAAGGAAAAGATTTGGAGATTACATTGTATTTTGATGAAACTCCATCTTTTGAATTAAAATCATATGACCTAAAAATAGAAAAAGTCGTTCCAAATGTGAGTCAGCAAGAGATTGATGTAGCAATAAAACACACCATGGATGCTTTTCCAGTGTATGACAAAGCTGAACCAGATTATGTCGTAAAACCAAAGGACATGGTTTCATATCATGCTACGTGCTACAACAAAGGAGTTGAAAGCAAAAAGAAGAGCTTTTCGAACGTGATTATAGTTCCGGACGTAATTCCAGAAGGTGCAGAATTTTTAGGAAACTTTGTGGGCAAGAAGGTCGGAGAAGCATTTGATTTTATCCCAGCAACTGATAAAAATTTGACATATAAGGTCGAAATAAAATCGATTGAACAAGCTATAACAGACATAACTCCGGAGGATTACGCAAAGCGCAAAGGACTTTCCGATAAAAAAGCTCTAGAAGACGCTATAAGAGCACAGATAGAAAATGAAGTAAACAATTTAGCTTATGTATACCATAAAAGTCAAATTCTAGAACAGTTTTCAAAAGATTATAAGTTTGCAATTCCTCAAGAAGTCTTTGACCGGGAAATGAATATAGCTGTTGCTAGCTATAAAAGGGAAGAAGGTAGTGATGCTCCAATAAGCAAACCTACCAAGCAGGAAAAGAAGGAAAAATCAGATGAAGAAATCAAAGAAGAACTTAAGGATGTTGTGAATAAGCGTTGCATTTTGGGGTATGTGTTAAACAAGATATCTGAAAAAGAAAAGATAACTGTGAGTGAAGCCGATATAAATGCAGCTCTCAATGCAGAAATTTCCAGGAACCCGAGGAATGCTCAAAATATAATAGACTACTATACCAATAATCCAGGAGCACTTGATTTCAAAAAGGCAGAAATCTTGGAGAGAAAAGTGATCGACTTTTTATTGACGAAAACTACCGGGGAAGAAGTTAAGAAAACAAAAGAGGAGCTAGAAAAAACACTGGGTGAACTTTGGAAAGATGATGAGGTGTAAGATGATTTCTGAACAAGCCAATTTTGTCCCTATCGTAGTAGAGCAAACTAGCAGAGGAGAGCGTTCATATGATATATACTCTCGTCTACTAAAGGAGCGAATTGTATTTTTAACAGGACAGATATATGACGAAATGGCGGCGTTAATCTGTGCTCAGTTGTTGTTCTTGGAATCTGAAGATCCTAAGAAAGATATAAGTATGTATATAAATTCCCCAGGTGGCGTGGTGACTTCCGCACTATCGATACTGGATACAATGAGATATATTAAATGCGATGTTTCTACCCTTTGCATAGGACAAGCTTGTTCTGCTGGTTCGCTATTGCTGAGTTCGGGGACAAAGGGAAAGCGATACGTACTCCCAAATGCTCGGGTTATGATACATCAGCCATCCGGAGGGGCTCAAGGACAGGCAACAGACATAGAAATTCATGCTCGAGAAATTTTGAATTTACGAGAGAGATTGAATAAGATATATGCTGATAACACGGGACAAGACATAGAAACGATTAACAAAGCGATGGAGCGCGATAGGTTCATGTCAGCCGAAGATGCTTTAGAGTTTGGTTTGGTGGATAAAGTTATAGAAAGCAGAGAAAGTTGAGTTAACGAATTATTCAGATATTCCTTGTACGATAAATGATGAAGTTGCGGGTTGTGAAATAGGAAGGTGTGCCATGAAAAAAGACCAGAGTGAAGAAGTTATGTACTGTTCGTTTTGCGGAAAGTCTCAAAATGATGTAAAAAAATTGATAGCCGGTGCTACCGCATTCATATGTGATGAGTGCATACATCTTTGTTCTGATGTCATCGAAAAGGAAAAGACGGAAAGTATCAAGGAAGGAAGAGCTGAAACTTTAACTCCGACGAAAATATACAATAAACTAAATGAATATGTCATTGGACAAGAGCGCGCCAAGAAATTCTTATCTGTTGCTGTATACAATCATTACAAAATGATAAATTGCAAATCTGAAGACTATAAAGATGTACAAATATCAAAATCTAACATATTGCTGATAGGACCTACTGGTTCCGGAAAAACTTTGCTGGCAAAAACGCTAGCTAAGATTATAGATGTTCCATTCACTATAGCAGATGCTACTTCGTTAACTGAAGCAGGATACGTCGGCGAAGATGTGGAGAACATAATACTAAAGTTATTGCAAGCCGCGGATTTTGATGTTGAAAAGGCGCAGCGTGGTATTGTGTATATAGATGAAATAGACAAAATAACAAAGAAGTCAGAAAATCCCTCGATTACACGTGATGTTTCTGGAGAAGGAGTGCAACAAGCATTATTGAAGATTATAGAGGGGACAGAGGCGTTTGTTCCTCCACAAGGCGGAAGGAAGCATCCTCAACAGGATTTACTGCAAGTAGATACAACTAACATACTTTTCATATGCGGTGGCGCATTTTGCGGACTTGACAAAATAATTGCAGCGAGAGGAAAGAAAACCGGAATTGGTTTTGGAGCAGATGTCGATAGGGTAGAAGACAAAAACGTAGGCGAACTATTTAAACAGGTAGAAACTGAGGATTTGTTAAAGTTTGGCTTAATTCCTGAGTTTATAGGAAGATTGCCAGTTGTGGCAACATTGGAAGATTTGTCCGCGGATGATTTAATACGCGTCTTAACTGAGCCAAAAGACGCCTTAATAAAGCAGTATGCAAGTCTGTTTGGTATGAACGGGGTAAAGTTGACATTTACAGCCGGCGCACTGAAAAAAATTGTAAATCATGCAATTGCAAAAAAGACCGGAGCTAGAGGATTGCGAGCCATAATAGAAAATCTGTTAATGGATACGATGTTTAATATCCCTGACAATCGTGAGGCTATAGAGGTTTCGATAGATGAAGATGTTGTTGATGGAAAATCTACTCCGATGATTATAACAAAAAAGGATGCAGCCTGAAATTTTAATTAAAAAAACACCTAAATATTGTAGAATCTTTATCAATAATTTCTACCTATAGTTATAAAATGTTTCACGTGAAACATTTTTAAAATGAGATTTCCAATTTTGCACTTGTCAACGAAGCAAAAACTTAATAGATAAAATACTAAATAAATTTTGTTTAATGCATCAGTTTTTTTGCTAGAATATAGAATATTAGGAATAGATGTTTGATGTTTGGTATGGCAAAGAAGGGTTTTAACCACTACTTAACCGAAGAGCAGTTAGAATACTTCCGAGGGAAGTTGCTTAATTGGAAAGCAGAGTTGTTGAGAGAAAGTAGCGATACCAATGAGATCTCAGGGGCGCAAAATGTAGAAGCCGATCCGATTGATTCTGCAAGCAACATCGCCCATCAAACACTCGAACTAAGGACAAAAGATAGGGCAAGAAAACTCATTCACAAAATAGATCAGGCCCTCGCGAGAATAGATGACGGAACGTATGGCTATTGCGAAGAAACAGGAGAGCCCATTGGGTTAAAGCGTCTCGAGGCACGCCCAATAGCAACACTCTGTATTGCAGCCCAGGAAAGGCATGAAAAGATGGAAAAAGATTACAGAGAAGATGCCCTAGATGAAAAGTGAGACCAAGAGCGCTTTTGTTGCGATAGTTGGGGAGCCCAACGCTGGAAAGTCAACTTTGCTGAATACAATAGTCGGAGAAAAAGTTTCCATAGTTTCTCCCAAAATACAGACAACAAGACGTCAAATCCGCGGTATTGCGGAAGTTAGCGACAATACGCAGTTGGTTTTTATAGATACCCCGGGGTTTTGCAAGCCTAATACTTCCCTAGAGAAGGCTATTGAGCGCAACTTTAAAAATTCTTATCAAGACGCAGACATAGTTCTGCTAGTAATTGATGCGACTTCGCAAAATATAGAACCAAGTCTCAAATTTTTATCCAAGTTTCCAGAGAAAACGACGATATCTGTTGTAATAAACAAGGTAGATGTCGCCAAAAAAGAGAATATCTTAAAGATAGCAAAAAGAATTTCTGAATATGATTGTGTAGCCAAAACATTTATGGTTTCTGCCACAAGGCAAGATGGCGTGCAGGATATTGTCCAATTTTTAATAAATTTTGCTCAACCAAGCCCTTGGTTTTTCGATGCTCATACATTAACTGATTTACCTATGTCGCAGAGACTTGCAGAAATTACTCGTGAAAAGTTGTTTTATCATCTTGAAAAAGAATTGCCATACAGCATATATGTCGAAACCGAGCTTGTACATGAAACTGAAAAAAAAGCCAAGATAATTCAATCAATAGTTGTTATGAAGTCCTCTCAAAAAGGTATCGTATTGGGAAAGTCAGGGAGCATGATCAAAACACTGAAGTATGAAGCAATTAAAGATATGCAGACTTTACTGAATAAAAAGATTGAACTTAAGCTTTTTGTTAAGGTAAAAGAAAAGTGGGTGGAAAAGAAGGTTCATTTGAAAAATGCTGGAATTATCGATTAACTCAACAGCAATAGTTTGCTTATCTTTGATTATTTTTGCAACGTATGCAAATATTGCCGACGATGTGCGCTCATCCATATTGGGGGGGCTATGTGTCGTAATTCTTTTATGCTTGTTTTTGGTAACGAGAAATACATCCCCTATTGCAATCATTATCGGAATTATATACGTATCTATCCTCTCCTTATTTTTGACTATGTCACAAAACAAAAGTTACCCAAAATTGAAATTTCCGAAATACTGCTGGCTTGGCTTTATAACTCTAGCATCAGCTATCCTGATATTTTCAACTCCTTACTCAAAATTCATAAAAAGTGCGGTAACTTGTTCGGGAATAGCTGATATCACGCTTCTTCTCGCCTCAATATCTTTGCTTGTTTTCTCTTGCATCATATCATTCTTAGGTTCGCGAGAATAAACAAACGGATAAATAATATATTCATTTTGGAAGAAAGAGTGATTTGGACAGTGTAAAGTGTTGGAAACTTACAAAGACTTTCTGCATGATTGAAGTTGTGAGAGGAAAGCAAAAATATTGATGCGGGAGCAGAAATTATGCTTCAGATATTGCCTCCGGAAGGATTATGAATAAATTATGGTTCTTGAATAGTCTTGCCTAAAGCTATCCACAAATTCTGTCAAAATGGGCAGCAAATCTTCTAATTCGTGTTCAGTCTAACCAGATAATCTGTTAAATTGAGTCAGATTTCTTTTTGCAATATTTTAAAAACTTTTTGTGTGTTGTTTACGGCGAATATGTTGTGATTGCCTTGCGGACTAGTTTAAAATCAGACAGTTGTGTGCGTCTAATTCGTCAGTATTGAATTGTCGAGTTGTCCAGCATTTCCCCTTGAATTATAGATATCAGAGTCTTTCTATAAGAGAATCATAAATCTGTGCAGTGAAATATTTTTCCACTTTTCTTGAATAACTACTTATTTGAAAGCACTTGATATGTTATCTGATTTTTACTTTTTTTGTTCAAACGAGGAATGCCTTATCCGATGAATGGCCAAAAGTGTTTTTTACCCATAACAGAAAAGGGCGGAACTTGTGATATAATAACATATCAGGCGTGGATTATTAGTACAAAACAATGAGTGAAAATAACGACATCGTATCGGTCGCGATAGAAGAGGAAGTTCAAAATTCATATCTGGATTACGCAATGAGCGTGATAGTTTCGCGTGCAATTCCAGATGTTAGAGACGGGCTGAAACCGGTGCATCGGAGAATAATTCACGCAATGAATGAGACAAGCAATCACTATAACAAGCCATATCGCAAGTCGGCGAGAGTTGTCGGTGAAGTGATGGGAAAGTATCACCCACACGGCGATGCAGCAATATATGACACTATGGTGCGATTGGCTCAAGATTTCAGTCTCCGTGTGCCACTTGTCGATGGTCAAGGAAACTTCGGGTCAATGGATGGCGATTCCGCCGCAGCTCCACGTTATACGGAAGCAAGGATGGCACCTGTTGCTCACGAGTTGGTTGCAAATATCGATGAAGACACGGTGAATTTCGCTCCAAACTACGACGGAACGATAATGGAGCCGATTGTTCTTCCGGCAAAATTTCCGAACCTGTTGGTGAATGGTTCAAATGGTATCGCAGTCGGTATGGCAACATATATACCCACCCATAATCTCGGTGAAGTTATAGATGCTTGTTGCGCTGTTCTGGATAATCCAGAATTGACAACTGATGATTTGATGAGGGAATACATCCCGGGACCTGATTTCCCCACTGGTGGAATTATAATGGGAAATGGAGGTATTCGAAACGCGTTTAATACCGGGCGCGGAACAGTGATTGTTCGAGCCAAAACGAGCATCGTAAAAGACCGTGGCGAAAAGGAAAGTATTATTATTCATGAGATACCTTATCAAGTTAATAAAGCAAAGCTAGTTGAAAGAATTGCGGAATTAGTTAAAGATAAAACTGTCGAGGGAATAAGTGATATACGTGATGAATCTAACAAAGACGGCGTTAGGATTGTTATCGAGTTACGTAAAGACGTTGTTGGCGAGGTGATTTTAAACCAGCTATTCAAGTTTACTCAGCTTCAGACAAACTTGAGTTACAATATGGTTGCTTTGGTTAAAAATCGACCAGTAAAACTGTCTCTTCGTGAAATTATCGATAATTTTATCGAGTTTAGGCAGGAAGTAGTCGTCAGAAGAAGCAAATTTAACCTAAAGAAATGTCGTGAGAAAGCGCATATATTGCTCGGATTTGGCTTAGCGATTTCCAATATTGATAAAGTGATTCAGATAATTCGCTCTGCTATAGACCGCTCTGAGGCAAAAGAGAACTTGATGGCAGAGGAGTTTAATGCTGAAAATATTAAATCGCTTTTGGAATTGGTTGATGGTTATTCCGAAAATGCTGAGACGTATAAGCTAACGGAAGAGCAAGCGAATGCAATTTTGGATTTGAGATTACATAAGTTAACAGGTTTAGAGAGGAATAAAATACAAAGCGATTTGAACGAAGTTATCGCACAAATAAATGAATTATTGGCGATTTTAGGTTCAAAGCAGAAAGTTATTGAAATTATAAAATCTGAGATGCTGGAGGTTAAGGAAAAATATAATACGCCACGGTTGACCAAAATTGAGCAGACTTTTGAGAGCGTTGAAGATGAAGATTTGATACAAAAAGAAGACATGGTTGTTACATATACTATGGAGGGATATATTAAGCGAGTACCTCTTGCAACTTACCGGTCTCAGAAGCGTGGAGGACGCGGTCGAAATGGTATGGAAACCAAGGAGGAGGATATTGTTAAGAGCGTTATAGTCGCTAATACTCACGATGACGTTTTGTTCTTCACAAATGTCGGAAAAGTTTACAAGATGAAGGTATATAAACTTCCGATAGGTTCACCAACATCAAAGGGTCGGGCACTTGTTAATATGCTATCAGTCGATGAAAATGAATCAATTGCGACGATTTTGACAGTGAGAAAAGACGAAGGATTGGATGATAAGACGCTAATTTTCACAACGTCATTTGGGAATGTCAGACGAAATAAATATCAGGATTTTGAAAATATTCAGTCCAACGGAAAACGTGCGATAACACTTGATGACGGAGAAAAGCTCATCGATGTCAGATTTTGCGGAAATGACCAAGATGTTTTCCTAAGCACACGAAATGGCGTTTGCAATCGGTTTCCAGTTGATGATTTGCGAATTTTCGCTGGCAGAAATTCCCATGGAGTGCGCGGTATAAAATTGAAGCCAGGGGATGAGGTCATCTCGATGGCAAATTTGGATAGGTATGACCTCGAAAACATTGAAGAACGAGAGGAATATCTGAAGAACGCTGACAAGTTAAGAAAGCTTGTCAAAAAGGGAAAACTTGAAAATGGCGGAATTGTTGAAGATAGAATGACTACTTTGGCACAAAATGAAAAATTGATATTGACAGTCACGGAAAATGGATTTGGGAAAATATCATCATCATACGACTATCGTTCGACAAGTCGTGGGACTCAAGGCTTTACCAACCTTGCTATAACGTCGAAAAACGGAAAGGTTGTGGCGTCATTCCCGGTTCAATACGATTCGCACATAATGATGGTCACGAACACAGGACGTATCATGAGGTGTTCCGTTGAAGAAATCAGGGTAACCAGACGGCATTCACAAGGCGTTATACTATTCAGGTTAAATGATGGAGAGTTTGTTACTTCTTTGTCTGAAATAAATGAAACCACGGATGCCGAGTCGGAGGAATAGTGTGCTAGAAAAATGTTTACGATAGCCTTCAGATACATATTAAAAAGACTGATAGTAACATTTTTCATAGTCTCTCCCATAATTGTTTTTATGGCGTGGATTGCTATGTCAATAAAATACATTGGATTGATTGCATCTGATGATATTTCATTGATAACATTTTTGAAGTTAATTTTATGTATATCTCCTGGAGTTTGCGGGATAATTTTTCCAGTATGCTTTTTGCTATCGGCGATAATTTCGATTTATGGTTTGCACTCAAATAAAGAGCTTGTTGTATTTTTGAGTTCTGGCAAAAGCCCACTATCTGTGCTGAGCCCTATTCTGTTTTGGGGATGTTGCATAGCGGGTCTCGTTATGTTCTTCAATACTATCGGAGCCCCGCATGCCTATAAAAATTTCGAAACATTGAAAGAGAAAATTCATACCGAAGCTTCAACAAATTTCTTAAAAATGCAGTCATTTAATATTATTGGAAATTCTGTTATATATGTCGGCTCTCGGAAAAATAATTCTTTAGATAATATATTTATATTTCACATTCCCAAAAAAGAAAATGCAATTATGAATATAATAACTGCAAGGCATAGTGCTCTTGTGCGTAGTGGTAACAAAATGTTAGTGCAACTGGAAAATGGATGTAGGCAAGAAATTGATAAAAATGATGATGTAGTGTCTACATTAACATTTGATAGCCTTACATACGATATAACGCAATTTTTTCAAAGTTCTTATAAAAAATTCTCCAAAGTAAATCACAAGACACAATCAGAATTGTTACAAATTGTCCGGCATAGTCCAGATAAAAAAGCACGAGAAAATTGTTTAGCAGAATATCATTCAAGAATATTGAGCTCAGCTTCTTCGATAATAAATGCGTTAATTGTTGGAATATTGTTAATATGTCCCCGGGAACGAACTCGTGGTAGCAAAGACGCAATACTAGCTTTTTCTTGTGGGACAATATGTCATGTGTGCCTTATGGTTCTAATAAATTCGGCAACGAAAAATAATAATTTAATAGTTCTGAACTATGCTGTGGTATGTACTTTTATTTTATTTTTGTTTATATTTTTCATCAAGCGAAGGAATTAATGATGTTCTTAACTCTAACGAAATACATTATAAAGACTTTTATAAAGAGTTTTGTTGTGGTTTTTTTATGTTTCTATGTAATCATATCGCTTTTGGAGTTAATGGATGCAGTTCGACAATATTTTTCCGCTGGGTATTCTCCATCAGTTATTCAGATTATAAAAATCACATTATGTCGTGCAACAGTGACGATTGGTACGTTTTTTTCATTTTTGGCTCTGTTCGCGACAATTGTATTTTACACAACGATGCACAATCGTCTTGAGCTTAACCTTATAAAAGGCTCAGGGGTATCACCCTATAAAATCTTACGCATGCTTTTTATTGCAGTTTCTGTTTTGAGCATATCTTATATATTAGTTTTTGATACCTTGTCCGTTTATTCGTATAGGGCTCAAGATATTAAAATTTCTAGGCAACAATCTACGGGTGGTGAGAATTTGAACGTTACTAGTAAAGGTGTATGGTTTCGAGATATGTGCGATAACAAATCTTATATAATTTATGCAAAGCATTTTGACCGTGTTGTAACTTCTTTGAAGGGAATTAGATTCTTTGAATTTGATGGGGAAGGAAACTTTATAAATACAATACTTGCTCATTCAGCACTTATCAGGAATAACACTTGGCAAATGAAACATTGCAAAATAATTACACATGATGGGGATTCAATAACTAAGGATATACACACTTTGCCAACAAAACTTTCGTATAAAACAATTAACAAATTGATAGCTGATCCTCATAGTATTTCTTTCTGGAAGATTAAGAAATTCGCCAATCTCCTGGAAAAAGTTGGCTTGTCAAGTAAACGTTATCAAATGCATTGGTTTTCGCGCATATCTACGGTTTTACAAATGTTTGCATTTGTAGCAATAGCTTCAGCATTTCTCATGAGGTATAATCATCGCAATCGTAAGCCATACTTTCAAAAAACTGCAGTTCTTATCGCTTTTGCTTTTCCTTTGCATTTTCTAAACAATATCATAATCGCGTATGGAGAGAACGGCTCTATGCCACTTTCGATTTCAACATTTTTGATACCTATAGCTATCTTGATTTCCGGAGCATTATTTTTGCATGAGGCGTAAGATATTATTCCGCTCAGTTCTGTGCCAAAAATTTAACGCCTATTGTATTACATCCACAATCAACATGGATGATTTCACCAGTAATTCCAGAGGCAAGATCGCTTAGCAAAAATGTACACGCAGAGCCAATATCTTCGCGTGTAACATTACGCTTCAAAGGAGAGCGATGTCTCTCGTATTCCAATATTTTGGAAAATTCACCAACTCCAGATGCTGCCAATGTTTTTATGGGGCCGGCGGAAATAGCATTTACTCTAATCCCGAATTCACCAAGATCGTCAGCTAGGTATCTGACACTAGTTTCAAGCGCAGATTTAGCCAGTGCCATAACGTTATAGTTCGGAACAACTTTCTCAGAGCCATAGTATGTCATAGTTGCAATAGCGCCACCATGAGGCATTAATTTTTGCGCAAACTTACAAACTTCAGTAAACGAGAAACACGAAACGTTCATAGCATTCAAAAAGTTTGCGCGAGAAGTATTGTAGTATTTCCCGGTAAGTTCATTTTTGTCGGAAAATGCGATTGAATGTACGATGAAATCAATTTCTCCCATTTCATTTGCAATTTTATCAAAGGTTTGTTCAATGTCTCCATCTTTCGACACATCGCACAAGAAAACTTTATGTCCTCCAAAATCATGAGCTATATCGGAAATTTTCTCCTTAAAATATTCTGTTTGTGCAGTAAAAATTAGTTCCGCACCCTGTTTTCTAAGTGCTTCGGAAATACCATAAGCTATAGAAAATTTATTCGCAAGCCCCATTATTAGACCCTTTTTCCCCTGCATAATCATCAAACAAAACTTTCAATAAATCCGTAACACTCAAATCGTATTAAAAATTAGGCATCCTTTCAATGTTTTATGGCAATAATTAACATAAAATTAATTTTTGTTGAATACCCTGTTGGCATGAGGCTGAGTACAGTTAAGTGAGTTATGGCGAATTTGGGCGCGACGAGTTTAAGACACTATATATCCGGCACTGATGGCACAATTTCCGGAATTGGTGGTTGTCCTTTTGATATGGATAAGTTACAAAGCGATTATGTCAATGGAACGATAACTCCAAGCAGGATAATTCACTTTACGGGGGATGAGCTAAAGACAGACGTAAAGATGTCACTGTCGCCCTTGAATGACTATGGCAATGAGTCTCATGAAGTTCTTGATGTTATCGCTTGTTCAGGTTTTTACGAAACATCGACACTTAATTTCAGAATACCAAACCTTCATAAACCTGGCGCCGCTCGAGCATCAGACGTTTGGGTTGTTATTCCTCAAAACATAATCGTGCCACAATTAGTGAAAAAACTGCATCAAGGAGCTATTGATGGCATATATATTGCCACTCTATCCTTTTTAAATGCTGGCGATGAAGACAAACCACAAGTCACACAGGTACATGACTATACAAGTTGTTTTATAAAATTTGTAGATTCTCTGAGTTACGGCGCATTAGCTGTGTTCGCATTTTCGTTTGTCAAATTGAAGATAACACAGCATGACTACAAGCAAATAAGCGAAAAAGGTGTGAATGGAATAGGTGGGCAATACGTTTACGAATTTGATTATAATGCAGCTCTTGGGAAAAAAGGATAAGCTGCTAATCACTCACGCAGAAGTTCATTGATACTTGTTTTGTTTTTGGTTTTGGCATCAATTTTTTTGACTATCACTGCGCAAGAGATGTTAATTCCATTCTTACTTGGATAACTCCCAGGAACTACCACGGATCCCGATGGAATAAATCCATATCCAATTTTTCCGCTCTCTCTGTCAATAATTTTGGTTGAAGCAGAAATCGATACACCGGAAGCGATAACTGAATTCTCTTCGACGATAATTCCTTCTAGAATTGCACTGTGTACTCCAATGAAGCAATTGTCTTCAATAATTACGGGTTTAGCATTTGCAGGTTCTAAGACGCCCCCAATAACAGCTGATGCTGCAATATGACAATTTTTCCCAATTTGTGCGCACGATCCGATTGTGGCATTTATGTCAATCATTGTTTTTTCGCCGACATACGCCCCCACATTTATATAACTTGGCATTACAACAACGTTATCTCCAATATAAACACCGTTCCTAATTATGGCTAAAGGAACCTTTCTATAACGAGGATTATCATAATCGTACGCCAAAAGCCCCAACTTATCATAGCAATCAAGGTTCTGTCGCACAGCCGGCTTTGTCTTAAAAGCTAGCAATATTGCCTCTTTCACCCATTGATTAACTATCCAATTTTTACCTATTTTTTCTGCTACACGCAATTCTCCGGCATTCAATAATTTAAAAATTTCGTCTATGACTTGATTTACGCTCTCCTCAGACAGTTCGCCATTGATGCATTGTTGTATTAATTCCTCGTAATTATTGATCATGCCAGGCAAAAAACTTATCATTTGTTCTGACATTATATCATATTCATCACTTGTTCAGAACAGCTGTGTATTTGAAATATATAAATGTTTCGCAAAAATTTTGTGATTTTAAATAGAAAATTTTGTCAAAAATTTTAATCCATTCTGCCATACAGCATTGCTGAAGTGGATATCCCAAAATAATTATTTAAAAATTGCTAATACTCCTCCTATTTCAAAATGGCGTTTCTATGTCAGATTGTCGTTTTATATGCAAACTGTGCTAAAATATATTATATAAAGCTGTTGTGGGGTAATTTGATGCTTCTAGACAAAATTGGGAGCTTGTTTATTAAATTTTTGGGTTCAATTGGAAGCATAAGTTTATTTTCTGCTAGGGCTCTCATTTCTGGTTTTTTGCCACCATATTACTGGAAACAGATCTTCTACCAAGCTATTCAAATTGGATATTTTTCGTTACCGGTTGTGGGAATGACTGCGCTTTTTACCGGTATGGCAATGACTTTGCAGTGTTATGCCGGTTTTGCGGAATTTACGGCAGAGAATGCGATACCTTCCGTTGTTATGATTGCAATGACGCGTGAGCTGGGACCAGTTCTTGCAGCTCTTATGGTTGCTGGAAGATTGGGGGCAGCTATGACAGCTGAAATCGGAACAATGAAAGTTACCGAACAAATAGATGCACTGACGACTCTTTCGGTAAATTCCTATAAATATCTGGTGTTTCCGAGGATGCTAACGGGAACTCTTCTTGTCCCATTTTTAGTGTTAATTGATGATATTATAGGAATTCTTGGGGGGTATCTTGTCGGAGTATATTACCTTAACTTTAATGCGGCAAATTACATAAGAAATACTCTAGAATCGATGGTTACTTGGGATATCGTGTCAGGACTAATAAAGGGGGCAATTTTTGGATTCGTGATATGTTTGATGGGATGCTATCATGGATATTTTTCCAAGAGGGGGGCGGAAGGAGTTGGAAGAGCAACCACAAATTCTGTCGTTGCATCATCAATAATGATACTTCTGCTTGACGGAATTCTAACGTTTGTTTTGTTCTGAAGGAGTTGTTTATGGAATATGTGATTGAAGTTGAAAAGCTAACAAAGTCCTTTGGAAGCAATGAAGTTTTACGTGATATATCACTAAAAATAAAACGAGGAGAATCATATGTAGTAATAGGGGGCTCAGGTTCCGGAAAATCTGTTTTGATAAAGTGCATTTTGGGGCTTATAGAACCAACGGGAGGAGTTATCAAAATCAATGGAAAAGATATTGCAAAATTATCTCAGAAAGAACTGTATAAAATACGACTAAAATGTGGTGTGTTATACCAGGGGGGAGCACTTTTTGATAGTTTAAATGTAATTGAAAATGTTTCATTTGGGCTGATATATGGACTGCATATCTCTCAAAAAGAAGCATATAGAATAGCTTTGGAAAAGCTAGAGGCGGTGGATTTAGATAAATCAGTTGCCACTGTTTATCCAGCTGAATTATCCGGAGGAATGAGTAAAAGAGTAGCATTAGCCAGAGCTATTGCCACCAATCCGGATATTATATTTTTTGACGAACCGACAACTGGGCTCGATCCAATAACGAGCGGAACCATCAATGATTTAATAGTTCGCTGTACGAAAGAGATGGGAATATCAGCAGTTTCGATTACTCATGATATAAACAGTTTAAAGCATATAAGCGATCGCGTTGGATTGCTATTTAAAGGTAAAATCATCTGGGAAGGAACAAATAAGGAGCTTATCACAACTGATGATCCATACGTCGTTCAGTTTATAAACGGCAATTCTACCGGTCCATTTACTATCTCAAGTTAAAGCCTTAATTTGACAATTGACAATTGGTGACGTGGTGCTATGCTATTGGCAATAGCGAGAAATAGATAGTTTACGACGATGTTTGCTCCAGTTAGAGGCATGAAAGACTTATATGGAAGTTCTGCAAAAAAGTATGGATATATCATTGATACAGCCAGCCGAATTGGCGAAAAATATGGTTTTAATGAGATAAAGACCCCGATTGTTGAAGCAACAGAAGTTTTTCATCGATCGATTGGAGATGAAACTGATGTCGTGTCAAAAGAGATGTATAGTTTTCTTGACAAGGGCGGGGAATCAATAACACTACGTCCTGAAGGAACTGCAGGCGTTATGCGTGCTATAGTCAGCGAAAATCTTGCTCAAAGTTTTCCAGTCAAATTGATGTATCATGGAGAAATGTTTCGTTATGATCGCCCCCAGAGAGGAAGATATCGCCAGTTTCATCAGTTAGGCTTTGAATGCGTGGGAGACAAAAGTCCATATACAGATGCTATTTTGATTTGTATGGCGACAGAAATTTTGAATGCAATAGGGATATTTGATACTAAGGTGTTGCTTAACACCCTTGGTGACAAAGATACAAGAGAGGCATACACAAAGGGATTGGTGAAGTATCTATCAAGACATGAAGATAAGTTATCTGATGATTCCAAACGCAGATTAGCCAAAAATCCTATGCGGATACTTGACTCTAAAGATGCAAATGATCGTGCAATATGCCAGATGGCACCACTGATAACCGATTACCTAAGCAAAGAGTCTGAGCAATATTTTCAAAAAGTTTGTGAGTTGCTGGAAAAAGCTGGTATCAATTTTGAGATTGATAATTTTCTGGTTAGAGGACTAGATTATTACAGTGAAACAGCATTTGAATTTAAGCCAACACGCGATGAGCACAGAGATTCAGTAGGAGGCGGAGGGCGATATGACAACTTGCTGTCTATATTCGGAGGAGCAGATATTTCCGGCATCGGGTTCGCATTTGGAATAGAGCGATTGATGCTCCTAATTGATGATGCAAAGTTTAAAGAAATAGCACTCAAAATTGCGGTTATCCCTGTTTCCGAAACGGAGAATGAGGTGGCATTTCAGCTTTTGAAATCATTATACGATGCTGAAATTTCCGCTGAATTTATTCATATAGGCACACTTAGCAAAAAGATGAAAGTAGCTGACAGATTGAACTGTTCAATTGCAGTCATCATAGGAGAAGATGAAATTAAAAATGGCTGTTTTACTTTAAAGTTTATGAACTGCGAAGATAAAGAAGAGAAAACAAAAGTAGTAGCTAAGTCTGATTTAATAAGCTTTTTAAAACACATCAACTGATGCTTGTAACTATATTAACATTATTTCCAGAAATGTTTCCTGGAGCTCTGTCGCATAGCCTTCTTGGCAAAGCACTTGGAAAGCTTTGGGATTTGAAAGTTGTCAATATACGAGATTTTGCAACAGACAAACACCGAACTGTTGACGATACACCATATGGCGGAGGGGCAGGAATGGTTATGAAGCCAGATGTTGTCGATAATGCGCTGAAATATGCGCTATCGTTATATAACGATATGCCAGAAATAATATATATGACACCGCATGGAAAGATACTCAATCACTCTACGGCAAAAGAAATTTCAGCAAATAGAGCTGGAATGATTTTTCTTTGCGGCCGGTATGAAGGAATAGATCAAAGAGTTATCGATTATTGGAAACTTAATTATAACATGCGAGAAATAAGCATTGGAGATTATGTTTTGTTTGGGGGAGAAATTCCTGCAATGGTGGTTATAGAAACTAGCTTACGTTTTAGTGCAGGAATTATGAATAATGAAACTTCCGTTGAAGAGGAGAGCTTTGCCAATGGACTCTTAGAATATCCACAATACACACGACCTACATTCTGGAATAATATTGCTGTGCCTGAAGTGCTTCTTTCTGGAAACCATAAAGAAATTTCTTCGTGGCGCATATCCATATCTGAACAGATTACTCAGTCTATCAGACCAGATTTGTGGCAAATATACCAAAAACAACACAAAAGCACTAAATGAAGTTTTAACCTTTTGTTTATTAAGGTTAATTATTGGGATTGCTCATCATGTCAATAAGCCGATATGATGGAAAAACAATTGAATGAACAAGAGATGGAAAAGTGTAAGTATTGTTGGTATGTTGAGGCGCGGAAATCAGGTGTTGTAAGGAAAAATAACGGTATAAATGTCCGGAATGCAGGCGTACGATGTGCGAAAAAGATCCACGGACAAAGAAAGAGAAGCCGCGATTACACTGTATCTTGAGGGGGATGATTTTAGAAGAATTGCGAGAATATTGACACAAATTTATGGCAAATTATTTCATAATCAAACTCTTATGGATTGGATAAAGAAGGCTGGTCTTAAGGTTTTAAAAGAAATATCAAAAGTAAAGATTGATGAATTGCATATGTATATCAAATGGGGCGAAGAATACGAATTTGGACGGTGGTAGATAGAAAAAAATTTGAAGTGAGGCCTGGAAAAACTTCAGTTTTAAGAAAATTAATCTAAAGATTGTTTGTACATATGGAAATTTTTCGTATGAAGAAGAGCCGGGCATGGACACCGAAATCAAACACGTAGTGAGCGAATCTGAGACTTGTTTAGTCGAAAGTTATATACACTACTATCTCGCCAGAGATATACAGCAAAACTAAGCGTTATAGCAAATCTATACAAATGCTAGAACTCTCAATTGCCTTGCTGCTCCATAGCAGGATGTTTCTTTGTTAATATACTTGTCAATCCCCAGATAAGTTATCTATTGTTGTATATAACGGTATGTGATACAATTCCTCAAGGAAAAGTTTTTATTATTGTAAATACGGAGAAAGATTTTAAATGGCGTTAAGGATTAGGTTAGCTCGTGGTGGCTCAAAAAAGAGACCTTTTTATAGGATGGTTGTTGCAGAAAACACAGCGCCTCGGGACGGTAAGTTCTTGGAAAGGTTGGGTTCCTACAATCCTTTGTTAGCGAAGGAGAACCAGGAACGTTTGGTTGTAAAATCTGAACGCATAAAGTATTGGCTTTCGGTTGGGGCACAGGCATCGGAAAAAGTTCAGAAATTGCTTTCCGAGCTAAATTTGATGAAAAAACCACAAATTGCAGAGCGCCCTAAAAAATCAGCTCCAAAGAAAAAAGCTCAGGAAAGAATGAAAGCAGAGGCTGAAGCGAAGGCGCAAGCATCCGCTGAATGATGGATTTTCGGAGAGTTTGCGTCGGCATCATAACAAAGCCTGTCGGAATTAAGGGGCAAGTTAAGTTGCATCCGTATACAACCTCTCCTGATTTTTTTTTGCAACACACGAGATTGTTTCTCAATAATGGTATTGAGATTGTGTTGCAATATCCGCGAATTGACCAAAGTGGAGATGTTATTGTTTGCATAGAAAATATAAAGAATAGAACGGAAGCAGATGGTTTTAGGTTGCAAGAAGTGTTTGTGCCGCGCGAAGAATTGCCTCAGTTGGGAGAGAATGAGTACTACTATGAAGATTTAGTAGGCTTGCATGTGGTTGATGATAAACATGAGCAATTGGGGAAGGTAAATGCCATACACGACTACGGAGCCGGAACATTTTTGGAAATAAGTTTACCAGACATGAAGACTGCAACAATTTCTTTTAATCGGGAGACAATAATAGATGTAGATTTCCAAGTTTGCGAAGTTGTAGTAAATAAGAGGTTTCTTTTGCTATGAAAAAACTATACGTCATAGCAGGCGAACCTTCTGGTGATTGTTTGGGAGCTGGGGTTATTTCTCAAATAAAAGCTTTATCGGAAGTGGAAATCTTTGGAGTTGGTGGTGCGCTCATGCAACACTCTGGGCTAGATAGTGCAATTGATATACAACAAATTTCAATCGGCGGAATACTAGAGATACTTCCAAAACTTTTCAAGATAAAGCGATTAATTAATCACGTTGTTGCAGATATATTGCGAACTAATCCAGATGTGTTATTGACGATAGATTCTCCGGGATTCTGTTTTAGAATCGCAAAACTTGTCCGGAAGCATAAGCCAAATATAAAGTTAGTGCATCTCGTCGCTCCGAGCGTTTGGGCTTGGCGCAAAAAACGTGCAAAAAAGCTGGCAGAGCTATATGATCAATTGTTAACTTTGTTCGATTTTGAACCGCCATATTTCAAAAAATACGGTTTGGAAACAACCTTTGTTGGACACGCCGCTATCGAAGAATTTAAGGATAACGATGCACCGAAAAGAGATATACTCCTGATCCTTCCCGGAAGTCGCAAACAAGAAATTCAGAAGTTATTGCCCGTATTTATGCAGTCTTTGAAATATTTAAATTTCGAGCGTGTAGTGATTCCGACATTGCCCCATTTGAAAAATTTGATAAAGGAAACAGCGAAAGGCACGAATATTGAAATTATTTCAGATGAAAAACAGAAGATAGAATTATTCAGATGTGCAAAATGTGCCATAGTTGCCAGCGGAACAGCCACCTTACAACTGGCGCTTTCGGGATGCCCAATGGTTTGTTGTTATCGACTTTCTCAGTTTTCATACTATATAATAAAATCCATGATAAAAATAAGATATATCTCGTTAGTAAATATAATTCTAAATTATCCTGTGGTGCCAGAACTAATTCAAAGTGCATGTGACGCAATAAGCATAGCAGAGGCAATTAAAAATCTTAACTGCAAAGAGCAACTGGCTAGATATAAAAATATAAGATGGCATCTACAATCAGGAACGATTACCCCATCTCAAAAAATTGCAAAAATCATATTATCAATTCTAGGATGAGTTTCTTTTGAACTAAGATAGAATAATTCATTTTGACAAAGCTTTGAAAGATCGTCCATCTTCTATATTGATACAACTATCATAGTTCCAACAGATGTGAGAAAAAACTGGTTTCCTGAACTATACTTAACCGCAAATAATTTACATAGCCATGAAAAATATACTAGAATATTCATAGGAGGGTGTTGATACCCGTGTTTTTTTTAAGAGGTGTATAGAAATGTTTAAAAAGAAGTGTTTGTTCGGGGGGGGGGGGGGTTTTTCTTG
>Ga0256405_10001396_pt1 | contig 66133 bp, 47 predicted proteins | sample RumenRJG_02DNA_FD_189096 | JGI IMG/M metagenome (GOLD analysis project Ga0256405, IMG submission 189096) | Bovine rumen microbial communities from Lethbridge, Alberta, Canada - RJG_02 | ecosystem: Host-associated > Mammals > Digestive system > Stomach > Rumen | place: Canada: Alberta... | reverse complement strand
CTCTTGCTGGTTTATCCCCCACCGCCCCCAGGGGCCATAATCGCCCGGGAGCCGCAGTGCCGGTGCGAGCGTCGGTGCCCCGAATCCGCGTACATTAACATAATCCCATCGGGATTGTGTAACAAGTCGCCGCGAGCGGCGCTTGTTTCCGCTTCGCACACAATCCGGATTATGTTAAGTACGCTCCGTCAGTGAGTTGCGAGTGTCCTACCTCCGAACTCCCGGGCGAGGCGGCGGCAGGAGAGGGCCTGGCGGCAGTGGTCGGGTTGCACCCGGCCCTTTGCCAGCCCTGCGCCGGGCAGAGGAATTGGGGCCCCAATTTCCCCAATTCCTCTACCTCGGCGCCGTCACGCATAGCCATAGTGCTTCTCGACCGGCATCTCCCGCATTCGGCGTCCAAGCAGTGCGAGCATCCTGCCGCCTTACGCAGCTCCGCTGCTGGGTCGTTCCAGGCCGTGACTCCTCTTCCTCCGCAAGCTCCGTCAGAAGAGTCCCGTCCCTCCACTCCGCGGTAAGCCTTCGGCTTGTTTATACCTGGCCGCTATTCCTCCACACCTCCGCCGGGGTAAACCCCGCCGGAAGTGTTCCGGGCGTCCAGGAGGCAGCCCGATGGACTGCTGGCGCAGACAGTGTCGGAACAAGTCCGCCACAGACTGCGCCGGTGCTCCCGCATCAGCGGTGTTGGCGTCATACTTCTATTCGAAGGTCAGTGCCAGTTCGCGAAGACCGTCGTACACCGCGCCAAAGTCAGTGCGTCGCTCACAGGGTGGGCCGTTCCGGCCCAGGCCACGGAGGGAGTCTGCCCACCCGCAGCGCCGGTCTTTGTCGGGGTCTGGGAGCCAAAGGTCTCCCAGCCCTTGCACCGCCAAAGCCCGCCGCGTCCCCACACTGCCAGACACCCTCCGTGGCCACGCTCCACTCGCTTCGCTCGTTCCGCGCCCTATGGCACTGGCAGACTCACAGCCGCCACACAAGGCCCCCGCCGCAACCCTCGCGTCTGCGAGACTGCCAGCACCATAGGCCATCCAGATACTCACGCCTAAACCTCATCACAACCTCGACCGGCATCACCCGCCCGAAGGACGGCAAAAGGGTTTATATATACACCAAAGGAGGCAGCGGCTGACGCCGCTGCGGGTTGTTTTCAAGGTGATTGTAACGTTGCCAAGTCTCTGTAAATAAATTTGTTATTGTGCCGGATTTTTAGTAACTTGTATCCAGATTTGAAACAAGATACCTTATGGAGAACCAGTTTGAACTGATGAACGCCCTGATCAATGCAATCACCGACGCCGTGACCACCTACGCCGGCGAGGTTGATATGTGGGACGGGACACCTGTACTGCTTGTGAATGAAGAGGAAAGGGTGGCGACCATCGACCTTCCCGGAAGTCGGCCCGGCTGGGAGGAGTTCTCCCTGGAGGAGCTTGTCTGCGAGAGTGAAGATGGAACTCTCGAGCCCGACCACGATGCCATCTATGAACTGGCCAACCAGTTTGTAGACCTTCGACAGCGTTGATTGAATTCATTTACCAACTACGGCCCAGCCATTGCCCTGCTTAAGACTTGTAAACCGGGCTCCGGCTCATGCCATAACACCGCTTGCCACTGTGCCACGTTTTTATCCGGATATTCTCATAGGCGATTGCTGGGCTTCCCTCGGCGATAAGACATTCTATCACCGGAACGGCAAGTGCTACTACCGCAAGAAGGCCTCGCCGGTGTTCCCGAGTACTGACGGCCAACTGGATCAGGGGGCGCTCCATCACCGTGCCCTGGAAGCCTGGCGGAGTCAGCCCCAGGAGACTCAAGCAGTCTGGAACGAGTATGCCCAGAGCGTCCCCAGCCAGCGGATGCCTTATGATCCGGGGACGTCAATATCCGGATACAACCTGTTCGTCTCTGCCTATCATGGTTTTGCCCAACTGGGGGATGAGCACGTACCTGTTCCTCAGCGCAAAGGGCTGTTCCCGGTGTTCCATCTGGACTTTGTGTCGGCCACGCTCGTAAACTCGGCTAACCTTCTGTTGAAGTTCCGTTCAACATCCAGCGAGAATGCCGGTGCCTCACGTTACCATTATCTATTGAAACTCCAGCTGGAGCGCCCGGGCTATGGCAAGAATCCTGGACTGATGCGCAATTTCCTCGCCCTGCCAGGACCTTCCGGTGATGGGGCGGAAATATCGTTTCTCATCAGAGATTACCGCCGGATCTGGGGGCACGACCTGCCGGAATTCCAGGCACACTGCAAGTATCTTCTTCTCGACTCCGAGACCGGTTACCGGTGCAGATTCAAAGAAAAATCTTTCCAATTTTCTTACGGATTTTAGCGGTTGTTTATAGGTATTTACACTTTAAATAAAAAGTCGTAACTGCTTGTAAATCATTGAAAAAGTTTTTGTATATTTGTTACAGGAAGAATGCAAATTCGACTTGAAACTTAACCTATACTTAAACTTTTATGATAGCGCTTCCTTCCATTGCTTTCGGGGGCTTTTCTGGGTCGGCAAAGGGTGTTACGGCTCGCCAAGTAGGCGGCCGTAGCATCCTTTCCGTTCGGACTTGGCCAACTGGAGCCACTACCAATGCCCAGGTAGCCCGCCGCGCCTCTCTGGCGAAAATCTCCAAATCCTGGAAGCTTCTCACCTCCGACCAAATGCACGACTGGGACCGGCTGGCAGAACACGCCAGCGGAGTCTCCGTATTTGGCAAGAAGGCTGAGATTTCAGGAATGAACCTCTACATCCGCCTCAATGTCAACAGGGCTATGGCGGGAGAGCCTCTTCTTACCACGGCTCCGGAATCCACCGTGGCCGTTCCCAATGTGGAATACTCCCAGGTGATCGTCACACCTCAGCTGATGGTCATAAACGGTATCAAGCACCAATCTTCTCCTAATAAACTTGTCGTAAAGATGTCCGTTTCCCAGAGTGCCGGTATTTCGAATGGCTGGTCCAAAACAGTCATCGTTACCCCCGGAATGGAGGACGATTGGGGCGAGGCTGACGTTACTACACTTTACCTCAAGACCATAGGTGTAGAACCGGTGCCGGGCGAAAAGGTTTTTGTCCAGGCCTATTGGATTGACACATCTACAGGCTTCGCTGGCATAGAGGCTCGAGATACTGTCATTGTAACCGGCGAATCACCTTACCAGCGCCGTGTCAAGGCCACTATGGATAATCTCGATCCCAACGAGGAAAGCCATGTCTCTTCGTTGGATGTGGACTTCTCTACCGGCGCCCCTGTGGCCGAGTTCAATGCAATGTGCCTTGGCCATAGTAACGTCGCATCCTCCGAGGTTTATCTTGACCAGCAGCTGCCTGCAGAACTGATTGGTACCGGCATCTGCCTGGGCCGTGGAAACGGTGCTGACGGCAAGATTATCCCGCAGTCCTACCTGGTCTATATCCGCAACTACGGCGGTAAAGCTGAGATGACTTTCGCTCACCGTGGCGGCTACTACGTAATGCCTACTGAGTGCTTTGGCTCCGGAATCATCTATTAACCTTCAATCTGAAACGCTATGTTCAACAGTACAGGAAATAACTTCGGAGCCGGCCAGATAACCTTCAAGGATTACCAGGCAGAAAACTACGTAGTCCTGAACTCCAAGTTCACGTTCGACCCGACGAATGCCGACTACCAGGCCTGCGACCAGCTGGAAATCTATGTTCCGGATCTGACCATCGACCGCAGCGCTGTAGGCGGGGTATTCATCCGCTTTGTCGAGGATTACCACTACTCCTGGGGCGACTCCGTATATGATGGCGGTACCGTCCTCAAGTCCTGGATCAAGGACAAGAACACCATCGTCATCGAGAAGCAGCCCTGGTTCGACGAGAACGGTCCGCTCATCATCTACATCGTCACGCTCTATCCGCAGCTGAATCAAGGCGGAAATACCATCAAGAGCACCATGCAGCGCCTTACGATGACCACGGAGGGCAATTACCTGCGCTTTGACTATGAAACTTTCATGTGTGAGTTCGAGCACTGGGTATTTATTCACCTGAAGTTCTCCGGCGTCACTTACGCCTATAGGGAAGCGCTGTGGGAGGTGACGATGGAGCAGTTACCAGCAGACATCACCGCAGATGTTCCGATCTGTGGAGGCGGCAACCAGATGCATCCCAACTGCGACGGGATGGCGGAAGCCCACATCGAGAACAAGGTTCTTACCAGCCAGCGTCGCGTGATGGGATTCTTCGACACGGCTCACGATCCGTTCGTGTACGCTTTTCTGGTTCGTGACAACAATGCTTAATGACTATGGCCCAGAAGAAGAAAATAGAACTCACACGGCTGCAGGGCATCATTGCTGTGGCCAGCTTCAGCAGTGGCGTCATCATCGCTTCCGTGTGCCTCTTCTTCATCCCGCCGCTGGGAGAGATTGCCAGCTCTGCTGTGAGTATCGTCAGTGAACTGCTTGTGCTGTGTGGAGCCATCCTTGGCGTGAAAGCCAGCTATGATGTCAAGTTCCGGAAGTTCGAGGCAGAACTCCGGGAGGTCATTGAAAACGAGAAACAACCTACAACCTAACCTATGAACCGCTTCGTGCCACTGTTCCTGCTCCTCGCTGCCACCTCGTGCGGCTCTCTCCGGAGAGTCGCCGAGGTTGACAGCACCCGCGTGGAAGTCAGGACCGAAGTGAAAACCATTCACGACACCGCCTGGATGGAACTGCCGGTCATTGTGGAAAGAGTGGCCACACTGGACACTGCCTCTGTTCTGGAGAACAAATACGCCCGTTCAGAGGCTTCTGTGTCCGGCGGAATTCTTTCTCATTCGCTGGAGACCAAGCCGGTCAAGCAGCCGGTGGCCGTCGAGAGCCGGGAAATCGTCCGCGATTCCATCGTCTTCCGTGATAGAGTTATCCAGGAAGACATCTACATCGAGAAGCAGCTGAACGGCTGGCAGAAGTTCCGTCTTAGGCTGGGTGATGTGTCCCTTATTCTGATTGCTATCGCAATACTATACCTTTTGTTCAACAAACTTAACCTTTTCAAACTATGAAGTACATTCCTTCTATCGCGTTCGAAGAGATGTCCGGTAGCGCCAAGGGCGTGACCGCGGCCAAGATGAAAGGCCGTAAGTACATCAAGAACCGTGGTTACGGCAGCGGCATCCGCACCAGTGACCAGGCAAAGGTCAAGGGCGTCTTCAAGATGCTCACGACCAAGTGGAAGAGTTTGACCAACGAGCAGATCCTCGCCTGGAACAAACTCGCACTCTCTCAGGAAGGCCGTTCCGTCCTCGGAACCAAGGCCAAGATCTCCGGTGCCAACCTGTTCACCCGTCTGAACTTCTGGGTTGTCACCTGCGGCGGCCAGGTGATGGTCACCCCTCCGAGCCTCGTTGGCGTGGAATCTCCGTCCACCGCGACCGTGGTCTGCACCAACCAGGCATTCACCTTCAAGCTCGACGAGGCCCTGGCCGACAACGGCGGCATCTTCCTCGTGATCGAGGCCTCCGAAGGCCAGAGCAACGGTGTATCCCGCGCTCATGCAAAGGCCACCCAGATCAAGATGGTCGAAGAGCCGACCGATGCCGCAATCGACATCAAGACCGACTACGAGACCAAGAACGGTGCCCTCAGCGCTGCTGCTCCGAAGGTCTTCTTCCGCTACTTCCTCGTAAACAGCTCGACCGGAGAGCGCTCCGTCTCGATGCTGGCCGAGGCCAAGTACACCGTCGTGAACGGTGGTTAACCGACGCGGAAGCTCCGCTTCTCTTCCAGGATTGCCCCGGTGTCGAAAGGACATCCGGGGCTTTCGCTCTTCGGGAAATCAAAGATTTTCGCTACCTTTGTACTTTGTATGAGGCCTGCCGCAGGTGGCTGTAGCGAAAAAAGTGAAGAAAATTGGCCTTCAAAACATTAAGTTCATTGACTGCAAAGTTGAAGTTACGAGGTTTTAACCCACCTGAATAAGGGCAAAACACCGTAAAAATACGCAAGTAACTTACAAATTTTTGATTGCACTTTTGGCTGATATTGTCCAAAATCCTGTTACCAGTTTGTTACTTCGCAGTCAAAAATCGGTCAAAAAGACCACCTAAAACATTGATTTAACGAAAGTTATGGCTGAATCTAACTTCATCGACTACGTAAAGATTTTCTGCGCATCCGGACACGGAGGCGCGGGTTCGACCCATCTGTACCGGGCGAAATACATCCCGAAAGGCGGACCGGACGGCGGCGACGGCGGCCGGGGCGGCCACATCATCCTGCGGGCGAATCCGCAGTTCTGGACTCTCATCCACCTGAAGTACCGCAAGGTCGTGCGCGCCGAAAACGGAGCGCCCGGCAGCGGCGCCCTCTGCAAGGGCAAGCAGGGAACGGACATCTGGCTCGACGTCCCGGTCGGTACGGTCGTAAAGGACGCCGAGACCGGAGATGTCTTGACCGAACTGATCGAGCCCGGCAAGGAATTCATCCTCTGCAAAGGCGGCAAAGGCGGCCTGGGCAACAACAACTTCAAGAGCGCAACCAACCAGACGCCCCGCTACGCCCAGCCGGGCGAAGAAGGCCAGGAAGGTTGGTTCATCCTGGAACTCAAGGTTCTGGCGGACGTCGGCCTGGTCGGATTCCCGAACGCCGGCAAATCGACCCTGCTGGCAGCCGTCACCTCCGCCAAGCCGAAGATCGCGAATTACGCGTTCACGACCCTGGAACCGAACCTGGGCATCGTCCGGTATTACGATGACCGGTCCTTCGTCATGGCGGACATCCCCGGCATCATCGAGGGCGCACACGAAGGCAAGGGCATCGGCCTGCGTTTCCTGCGCCACATCGAACGCAACGCCGTGCTGCTCTTCATGGTATCTGCCGAAGAAGAGAACGTCAACGAAAGTTACAAGATCCTGCTGAAGGAACTGAAGATGTACAACCCGGAACTGCTGGCAAAGGACCGTGTCCTGGCGATTACCAAATGCGACATCGCGGATGACGAGATGCTCAGGCGCGTCCGCCGGCACCTTCCCAAGAGCATTCCCTCCGTCCTGATCTCGTCCGTAACGGGCGAAGGCCTGGCGGAGCTCAAGGATCTGCTCTGGGAAGCGCTGAACCGCTGAGAGCCATGGGACTGGTCGATCTCCTGCACGAATGGGAACAGGTCCTGACCCTTCTGATCAACAGCCTGCACTGCTGGTGGTCGGACCATCTTTTCCTGTTCTTCTCCAAGAAATGGATCTGGGTTCCGCTTTACGTGCTGATCGCCTATTTTCTGTTCAGGCGGCTTGGCTGGAAGAAAGCCCTGGTCGCCGTCCTGTCCGTCGGGCTCACGATCGTGGCCTGCGACCAGTTTGCCAATGTCCTCAAATACGGCGTTGCCCGGCTCCGCCCCTGCTATGATTCCTTCATGCTGGAGAACGGTCTGCACATGCTGGAAGGACGCGGCAGCCTGTTCGGTTTCTTTTCCGCCCACGCCGCCGACGCCTTCGGGCTCGCTGCCAGTTCGATCTATGCCTTCCGCAACGATCCGCAGCGTCCCTACCGGAAATACCGCTGGATGATCCTGGTCTGGGCCGTTCTCGTCGCCGTCAGCCGCGTTTTCGCCGGCAAGCATTATTTCGGGGATGTCCTGGTCGGAGCCCTGGTCGGCACCGGCTTCGGCCTGCTGTTCGGCTGGCTGGCCCGGTGGGTCATCCGGAACTACATTGAAAAACCGGCCGCCTGAGCGACCGGTTTTCTATTTCTATAAGGAAGGAACCACTTTTTCCATCCGGATGCCCCGGGATCCTTTGACCAGGATGAGATGGCCGGTCAGCGGATGCTCCTGCAGCCAGGCGGCCAGGTCATCGGACGTGGCGAACCAACGGACCGTATCCGGCATTCCCGTGATATCCAAGGCTTTCTTGAATTCTTCTCCGACCAGGCAGGCCGGTTGGGAACCCAGTTTCCGGACGATCGCGACATGTTCCGCAACCGAATCCGCGCCCAATTCGCGCATATCGCCCAGCAGGGCGACCTTCGCGGGTTCCAAGATGGCGGCGAAATTGTCCAGGGCGGCGGCCATGCTCGTCGGATTGGCATTGTACGCATCCAGGATCAGCGTATTCTTCCCGGTCCGGCTCATCTGGGACCGGCTGTTGGCCGGAACATATTCCGACACGGCCTGCATGGCGTCGTCCAGCGGGACGTCGAAATAACGGCCGACGGCGATCGCAGCCAGGACATTGGCCGCATTGTAGGCGCCGACCAGGTGGGTCTCAAGGCCCAGCAGCGTATCCGGATCTTCTTCGGAAGGGATCGCCATCCGCAGATACGGATGCGATGCATCGGAAGGCAGGACCATCACGCCCCAGGTCTGCAGGCCATACGGAACCGTCGCCAGTCCCCTTCCGGCGGCCATGGCGGACAAGTCGGGATCATCGGCATTCAGGAAAATCGCCTTGCCGTGCTGTGCAATGTAATCATACAGCTGGCCCTTGGCTTTCTTGACGCCTTCGAAACTGCCGAAACCGAGCAGATGGGCCTTGCCGACATTGGTGATCAGGCCGAAATCCGGCTCGGCGACCTCAACCAGGTGCCGGATATCATCCGGATGGCTGGCGCCCATCTCGATGATGGCCAACTGGGTCTTGTCATGGATTTTCAGCAGCGACAGCGGCACGCCGATATCGTTGTTCAGGTTGCCTTCGGTCGCCGTGACGACATAATTCTTGGCCAGGACGCTTCGGATCAGTTCCTTGGTCGTCGTCTTGCCGTTGGTACCGGTCAAGCCGATGACGGTCAGCCGTTCTCCGTCCACGAGGGTGTGCTCGCGGTGGTAGCGGGCCAGCGACCGCAAGGCTTCCAGCGTATCCGGGACAGGAATGACCTTTTCTCCCAAAACGCCGGCGTCGGCATTGACGACGGCCCAGGCGGCACCGGCTTCCAGGGCTTTCAGGGCATACTGGTTGCCATCGAAGTTCTCGCCTTTGAGGGCGAAGAAAAGTTCACCGCCCTGCAGGGTGCGGCTGTCGGTCGTCACACGGCCGCCGCAAGCCTGGTAGATTTGATATAATTCACTGATTTCCATAGGATCAGATTCTTCGCTTCGTTCAGAATGACAAAAAAGGGACCGGGATTATTTGACGCCGGTGGAGCCGAACCCGCCGGCCCCGCGCTCCGTCTCGTCCAGGACGTCGACGTCCTCCCACTCGACCCGTTCGTGCCGGGCGATCACCATCTGGGCGATCCGCTCTCCCGGCTCGACCGTGAAGTCTTCGTGCGACAGGTTGACCAGAATGACCCGGATCTCACCGCGGTAATCCGCATCGACCGTCCCCGGCGCATTCAGGACCGTGATCCCCTTCTTGGCAGCCAGGCCGCTGCGCGGACGGACCTGGGCTTCGAAGCCCTCGGGAAGGGCGATATACAGACCGGTGGGGATCATGGCGCGGTCCAGCGGTTTCAGGACGACGGGCTCCGCCAGGTTGGCGCGCAGGTCCATACCGGCCGAAAGCGGCGTGGCATAGGCCGGAAGCGCGAAGGCGGATTGGTTGACGATCTTGACTTTCATGTTATTTCGGTGCTATCTTGTACAGGAAGGCGGCAATCAGGGCATACAGCATGTTCGGCAGCCAGAGGGCCACGCCCGGCGACAGGGTCCCGGTATAGACGAACATCTGCCCGAAACGCAGGAACAGGATGTAGGAGAAACTCAAGGCGATGCCGATGGCCAGGTTCCAGCCGATGCCGCCGCGCTTCTTCTTGGAGGAAAGGGCGACGCCCATGATGGTCAGGATGAAGGCCGAGAACGGCAGGGCATACCGGGTGTTCCGCTCGATCAGCGAGAACTTGACATCCGCGTCTCCGCGCATCTTCTGGGTCTTGACGTACCGGTTGAGTTCATTGATGTCCATTTCCTCGACCGTCTCGTCATTGCGGTAGAAATCCTCGACCGTCAGGGCGATGAGCGTATCCAGCTGGGCACCGCTCCGGATCTGGTCCTTCATGACGCCCTGTTCGTATTCACGGATGAAATACTTCTTGAGTTTCCAGGTGCCGTTGATGCTGTCCCAGGCGGCCGTCTCGGCGGAAAGTTTGGAGACCAGTTCGTTCTCCTCGATCCGCTCCAGGGTGAACTTGTAGGCCGTATTGTTCCATTTGCTGAACGATTCGACGAATACAAATTCGCCGGGAGAAATCTGGTAATGGACGTTCCGGGTATTGCTGCTGTGGTCATGGCGGCGGGAGATGTATGTATTCTCGAACTTGAGCCGGTCCACGTTGGAGTGCGGAATCACCCACAGGTTCAGCGACAGCGAAAGCAAGGCGATCAGGGCCGCCGAAAAGAGGTACGGGACCATCAGCCGGTGGAAACTGATGCCGCAGGACAGCATGGCCACGATCTCCGAGTTCGCCGCCAGGCGGGACGTGAAGAAAATGACCGAGATGAACACGAACAGCGGACTGAACATGTTCATGAAATACGGGACGAAATTGACGTAATAGTCGAAGATGATCGCTCTCAGCGGTGCCTGGTGGGAGACGAAGTCATCCACTTTCTCGCTGATGTCGAAGATGATCACGATGCCGATGATGAGCAGCAGCGCGATGAAGAAGGTCGACAGGAACTTCTTCGTGATATAGATGTCCAGTTTCTTGGGTCTGAGGTCCATGGTACTACAATCTTGTCATCAGCCGTCCGACCGTCGCGTCCTTCCAGGCGGCGAAGTCGCCGGCCAGGATGTGACGGCGCGCCGTACGGACCAGGTCCAGGTAAAAAGCCAGGTTGTGCTCGCTGGCAATCATGGCCGCGAACATCTCGCCTGCGATGAACAGGTGGCGGAGATAGGCCTTCGTATAGTGATGGTCTACAAAGGAGGTGCCGTCCGGGTCGATCGGGGAGAAATCCTGCGCCCATTTCTGGTTGCGCATGTTCATGATGCCGTTCCAGGTGAAGAGCATGCCGTTGCGGCCGTTGCGGGTCGGCATGACGCAGTCGAACATGTCCACGCCGCGGGCGATTCCCTCCAGGATGTTCGCCGGCGTACCGACGCCCATCAGGTACCGGGGCTTGCCGTCCGGGAGAAGCGGATTGACCAGTTCGAGCATTTCATACATCTTCTCGGTGGGCTCGCCGACGGCCAGGCCGCCGATGGCATAGCCGCCGCGGTTGTCGTTGTCCAGGCTGAGGGCATGCTCGACCGCCTGGCGGCGGAGTTCCGGATAGATGCAACCCTGGATGATCGGGAACATGGTCTGGGAATAGCCGTAGAGCGGTTCGGTCTGGTCGAAGTGACGGCAGAAGCGCTCCAGCCAGGACTGGGTCAGGTGCAAGGACTTGGCGGCATATTTCTCGTCCGCATCGCCCGGACAGCATTCGTCGAAGGCCATGATGATGTCCGCACCGATCCGCCGCTGCGTGTCGACGTTGTTCTCGGGCGTGAAGGTATGACGGGATCCGTCGATATGGGAAGAGAAGGTGCATCCGTCCGGCGTCAGTTTGCGGATGCCGGTCAGGGAAAAGACCTGGAAACCGCCGCTGTCCGTCAGGATCGGGCGGTCCCAGCCGATGAACCGGTGCAGGCCGCCGGCCTTGTACAAGGTATCGAGCCCTGGGCGCAGGTACAGGTGGTACGTGTTGCCCAGGATGATCTGTGCCTGGATGTCCTCTTTCAGGTCCCGGTGGTAAACGCCCTTGACCGAGCCGACCGTGCCGACCGGCATGAAAATCGGCGTTTCAACGGTTCCGTGGTCGGTCGTAAGGAGACCGGCACGGGCCGAACTGCCAGGATCTGTCGCTATCTTCTCAAATTTCATTCTCGTCACTTTTCAACTTACAAATGTAGCAATTTCCGCCAAAACAACCTATATTTGTAATCTGCCAAGTGTACTGAAACAACAAAACATCTCTGAAAATATGAAAAACAAACAGCTTACCGTCAAGCTTATCCTGATGAACTTCCTGGAGTTCGCCGTCTGGGGTGCCTACCTGACCTCCCTCGGCCGTTATCTGGGGAACATCGGTCTCGGGCCGCAGATCAAATGGTTCTTCGCCATGCAGGGCATCGTCTCCATCTTCATGCCGACCCTGATGGGCATCGTCGCCGACCGCCACATCCAGGCCCAGAAAGTCCTCTCCCTCTGCCATGGACTGGCCGGACTGTTCATGATCGCCGCAGGCATCTATTGCATGCGAGCCGGCGGAGCCATCGCCTTCGGTCCCCTCTTCCTCCTCTACAGCCTCAGCGTCGCCTTCTTCATGCCGACGATCGCCATCGCCAATTCCGTCGCCTACAACGCCCTGTCGAAAGCCGGGATGGATCCGGTCAAGGATTTCCCGCCGATCCGCGTTTTCGGAACCGTCGGTTTCATCTGCAGCATGCTGCTGACCAACTTCCTGAAGATCGACGGCGTGGCCATGCAGGATTCCTACACGCAGTTGCTTTCTTCCGGTATCCTGTCCCTGGTCCTGTGCGCCTACGCGCTGACCATGCCGGCCTGCGAGACCAACAAGGCCGTTGACGGACAGAGCCTGACCGACGCCTTCGGGCTCAAGGCCTTCACCCTGTTCAAGGACCGCCAGTTCGCAATCTTCTTCATTTTCTCCATGCTGCTGGGCGCTTCCCTGCAGATTACGAACGGCTACGCCAACACCTTCCTCGGCTCCTTCGCCGAAGACCCGTCCCTGGCCGACACCTTCGCCGTCAAGAACTCCAACGCCCTGATTTCCATCAGCCAGCTGTCCGAGACCCTCTGCATTCTCCTGATCCCGTTCTTCATGAAACGGTTCGGCATCAAGAAAGTCATGCTCATCGCCATGTTCGCCTGGGTCTTCCGCTTCGGATTCTTCGGAGCCGGCTCCCCGGACATGCCGGGTGTCATCCTCTTCGTCCTCAGCTGCATCGTCTACGGCGTCGCCTTCGACTTCTTCAACATTTCAGGTTCCCTCTATGTGGAACAGAACACGTCGACCAGCATCCGTTCCAGCGCCCAGGGCCTGTTCATGCTGATGACCAACGGCCTCGGCGCCACAATCGGCACCCTCGCCGCCGGCGCGGTTGTCGATGCGACCGTCTACAATGCCGCCAACCCGTCCTGGAGCAAGGCATGGTACATCTTCGCCGCCTACGCCCTCGTCGTCGGCCTGCTGTTCATGGTCCTCTTCAAGGATCCGCAGAAAGAAAGGAAATAGGGAATCTCAGAGGATTCCCAACTTGCGCAGCAGCGCTTCCGGCTCGGGGTCATGACCCCGGAAATTCCGGTACAGAACCTGTTCATCCTCGGACGATCCCCGTTCGAGGATGTTTTTTCTGAACCGGTCTGCCGTCGCCCGGTCAAAGATTCCGTTCTCCCGGAACAGTTCGAAGGCGTCGGCCTCGAGTACCTCCGCCCATTTGTAACTGTAGTAGCCGGCGCTGTAACCGCCGGAAAAGATATGGCCGAAAGAAGGACAGACCGCCGCGCCGTCTACGGCCGGCAGCGTCCGGACCGGATCCAGCACCCGTTTTTCGAAAGCTTCGACGGATTCTTCCGGAAGCGCCGTCAGGGTGTGCCAGGCCATGTCCACCAGTCCGAACTGCAACTGCCGGACCTGGGCATAACCTGCCTGGAAATTCCGCGCCGCGACGATCTGGCGGATATAGTCCTCGGGGATCGGCTCCCCGGTCTCGAAATGACGGGCGAACGTGTTCAGCCACTGCGGTTCATAGGCCCAGTTCTCCATGATCTGCGACGGCAGTTCAACGAAATCCCTTGCGACCTCGGTCCCGCACTGGGACGGATAACGGCCGCGGGACAGCATGCCGTGCAGGGAATGTCCGAATTCGTGCAGGAAGGTCTCCACCTCCGCGTGCGTCAGCAGCGAAGGCTTGCCGGCGGAGGGTTTCGAGAAATTGGTCACGATGCTGATAAACGGACGGAAATCTTCTCCGGATTCCCGGTACTGGCCGCGGAACTCCGTCATCCAGGCGCCGCCCCGCTTGCTTTCCCGCGGGAAGAAATCGGCATAGAACAAGGCCAGGTGTGCACCGGTTTCATCTTTCACTTCATAGACCTTGACATCCTTGTGGTAGACCGGAATATCGGTCCGCGGCTCGAAGGTAATTCCGTACAGGCGCGTTGCCAGGCCGAGCACGGCGTCGATGGTATCTTCCAGCCGGAAATAAGGCTTCAGCAATTCTTCCCCGGCCGCATACCGTTCCTGACGGAGTTTCTCGGACCAATAACTGAAGTCCCACGGCATCAGGCTGTCCGCCGCTCCATGGGCGCGTGCATACCTTTCCAGTTCAGCCACCTCCCGCCGGGCGACCGGCAGGGACGGCTGCATCAGCCGGTCCAGGAACGACTCCACCACGGCGCGGGATTTCGCCATCCGGGGTTCCAGGGCATAATCGGCATAGGTCGGATACCCCAGCAGCCGGGCCATTTCCATCCGGCGTGCCACGATATCCCGGATCACCGGGGCATTCGTATCCAGGGCACGGCCGTTATAGGCCCGCCACATCCGCTCCCGCAGATCCCGTCGGGCGCTGAATTTCATAAAGGGGACATAACTGGGAGCATGGAGGGTGAACAACCAGCCGTCCAGTTCTTTCTCCGCGGCGGCTTCCCGCGCCGCCTCCCGCAGGTAATCCGGGAGCCCTTCAAGGTCTTTTTCTTCCGTCAGGTGCAGACGGAAGGCATTGGTCGCAGCCAGGGTCTGGTTGCCGAATTTCAATTCCAGCAGGTCCAGTTCCTCCAGGATGTCTGCGTACCGCTTCCGGTCCTTTTCTTCCAGTGCGGCACCATGCCGGATGAAACTCCGGTAGGAATCCTCCAGCAGGCGTTCCTGGTCCCTTTCCAGCCGGGGCTTGTTTTCATAGACCTGGCGTACCCGTTCGAACAGCCCGCGGTTGAGCGAGACATAGAGCCCGAATTCCGTCAGTTCCGGGGAGATTTCCTCGGCGATCTGCTGCATCTCCGCGTCGGAATCCGCTTCCAGCAAATTGAAGAAAATGCCTTCCACCCGCGACAGGGCGCGGCCGCTGTATTCCAGGGCCTCCACCGTGTTGGCAAAGGTCGGCGGCTCCGGATTGGAGACGATGGCGTCCACTTCCGCCTTGGCCAGACGGATGGCTTCCCGGAATGCCGGCAGGTAATCCGCCTTCCGGATAAGATCGAAACGGGGCGCACCGAACGGTGCGCAGGAAGGTTCAAGCAAAGGATTTGTCATGATCATCAATCATCAGGTCCGGCAAAGATACGTTTTTTTCACCGCTCCTGTGCACGACCAGGGAGATTTTGGTCAGCCGCGACAGCCGGAGCGACGTCTGCCGGAAGCGGAAATCGTAGCACATGTATTCGATCCGCTTCCCCACATGCATGATCGACGTCACGAAAGACGGGTCGTACCCGAGCGCTTTCAGGACCGGCATTTCGACGTTGTCGATCCCCTGCCGGTAAAACGAGGCCAGGATGTCGTAATTCCGGGCCAGGGCGTTGCGGACCCGGAGCCGGTACCCCCGGGTGCTCTTTTCTTCCCGGTTGTGCCACCGGTTCTTGCAGGATTCGCTGCAGAATTTCTTGTCGGCCCGTCCGTAGCGGATGGTATCCCCGCATTCCATGCAGTGACAGACCTCTTTCTCATCCGTTTTGTTTGCCATGATTCCCTCCGGTTTTTCCCGAAGATGTCGAATTCTTTCCGAATTCTGCCCGAAAAGTTGCCCGGGACCGAAAAATATTCAAGAATCTTTCCGATACAAGATGATCCTTTCCCTTCCCGGGACAGCCAACATAAAACGGAAGGGCGGAAGGATTTCCTTTTCCATACAGGTTCGAGCAAACTTTCCGAAGCCGGCGGACTTGCTCCGGACTCTTTTTCTTAAGAATCATGGAAAAAACGGCCGGATCCCGGGTTGCTTTGCAGGGCCGGCCGGAATTCTCCCGTACTTTGCTTCCGTCACAAACGCGCGGAAACCGTGGCAGCATACCAAGTTCACAAACGAAACAACCATGGAACAGATCAACAAAATCGAAATCATCGGACTGGTCGGAAACGTCCGTACCAACATTGTCGGAGGAACCCTGGTCGTCAATTTCTCCGTTGCCACCTCCTACGCCTACAAAGGCCGCGACGGCAATCCTGTCATCGATACGCAATGGTTCATGTGCTCTGCCTGGGAAGGGAAAGGGATGCCGGACCTGACCCGGATCAGCAAAGGATCCCCGATCCGGGTATTCGGGCGCATCCGCACCCGGAACTATACGACTTCCGAAGGGGTGGACAAACAGGAAATCGAAGTCAAGGCGAGCCGGGTCGAACTGCTGGACCCGGAAATCATGCTGACACCATCCATGTAAGGCCATGAAAAGAACGATCCTCACCGTCCTGATGATCCTGCTGGCATGCGCATGCAGCATGCAGCGGAAAGTCGGCCAGCTGAAAGACCATCCCGTCACCCTCGCCCTCGATGACGGCCCCGCCGTCCCCGAAATCGATCTCGGGGAGCTGCGCAGGGACACCCTGACCGTCACCGATGAACAGGGCAAGGAGGTGCTGATCATGCGCGCTGTCAAGGACATCGACGGCGAGATGGTCGCGACGGATGTCCTGCAGGCCGCCCGGATCACCGCCCGGTTCCGCAACGTGGCGGAAAGGGCCGGCAAGGTCGACCTGCGTTTCGAAGTACGGGTCCCGCGGGAGATGCAGGACAGCCGGTGGCAGCTCAAATTCTATCCGGAGATGGAGGTCCTGGACGAAACAGTCCCGCTGGATCCGGTCGTCATCACCGGCGACGCCTACCGGAAAGCCCAGTTGCGGGGCTACCAGCACTACCAGCGTTTCCTGGATTCGATCATTTCGGATTCGACCCTCTTTCTCAATGCCCGGCAGCTGGAACTGTTCATCCGGCGGAATATCCCGGAACTGTACCGGTTCCGTGAAGACACCTCCCTGGTCAGCGACGAGACGTTCGCCTCTGTCTACGGAGTGACCCAGCAACAGGCCGTGGAACACTACAAGCTCCGGTACAAGATCCGGAGGAACGACCGCAGGATCGCCCGGAAGGGGCAGATGTTCAACCGCTACGTCAAGGTCCCGATCGTGACGGAAGGATTGCGTCTGGACACGGTCATGACCGGCCCGGAGCAGGATTTCATCTACAGTTACGTCCAGCCGGTCCACATCCGGCCGCAGCTGCGGAAGGTCGACATCCGGCTCCGGGGAGACATTTTCGAGCAGGACCGCCGCATCTACCGGATTCCGCAAAGCGATCCCCTGACGTTTTACATCAGCTCGCTGAGTTCCTTCGCCGCTCCCGTGGAACGGTACCTGACACGGATCGTGGAGCGCAAGGCGGAGGCCCATACGGCCTGTTACATCGACTTCGCTTCCGGCAGTTCCGCCATCGACCTCAAACTGGACGGCAACGCCGAGGAGATCGGACGGATCCGGGACAATCTCCGGGAACTGGCCGTCAGCGACACCTACGCCATCGACTCGATCGTCGTGACCGCATCCTGCTCGCCGGAAGGCGAATACCGCTCCAACGAACGGCTCGCCCGGCAACGGTCCGCCTCGGTTTCCGGTTATTTCAGCCGGGTCCTGCAGGAGATTGCCGATTCCGTCCGCCGGGAAGAAGGCATCGTGCTGGACCTGGAAGACGCCTACGGCCGGCAGCGACGGGCGGAGGACATCCGTTTCATCGCACGGCATGAAGCCGAAAACTGGTCGGCGCTGGACCAGATGGTCGAGCGGGACAGCCTCCTGAGCGGCGAGGGAAAGGCCTCCTACCGTTCCCTGCGCCAGATTCGGGAACCGGACCGGCGGGAAGCCGGACTGCAGACGGAACCCTACTACCGGTACCTGCGGGAGAAGGTCTATCCCCGCCTGCGGACCGTCCGGTTCGACTTCCACCTGAGCCGCAAGGGAATGGTCCAGGACACCATCCACACGACCGTGCCCGATACGGTCTACCAGCGTGGCGTCCAGGCGATCCGGGACCGCGACTATGAACAGGCCGTCACCCTGCTGCGGCCGTACCGGGATTTCAACACGGCCGTCGCCTACCTCTGCCTGGACTACAACGCCTCGGCCATGGACATCCTCAAGGATTTGGAGCGGACACCGCCCGTCCTTTACATGACCGCCATCCTGCATGCCCGCCAAGGGGACGACCGGAGCGCCGTCGAAGCCTATCTGCGGGCCTGCGAACGGGACCCGTCGTATGTCCACCGCGGCAATCTGGACCCGGAAATCTCCGCCCTGATCGCCCGGTACGGCCTCAACCGCGAACCGGAAGAAGATACTTTTTATTGATTTTCCATAAAACCAACGAATCATGAGAACAAAAATCCTATGCCTGGCGGTTCTGGCCGCCATCCTGCTTCCGGCCTGCCGGAAAGAAGCCGCACCTGCCGTCCCGGAGGAAACAGGGACCCTGCTGATCCAGGTCGATCCGGGCCTGCCCGGTACCAAAGCCGCCACGCCGGACATCACGGCGGAAACGTATGAAACCCGTGTACGGAAAGTGGACATCCTCGTTTTTGACGAAAAGGGACAGTTGAACCTGTATTATCCGGCCGGCACGGCGCTCGAAGGCATCAAACTGTCCGTAACGACCGGGACAAAGGATGTCTGGGCCGTCATCAACGGACCGGATCTCGGGACGGTCATCCGGGAAGCCGATCTCAAGGCCCTCAAGACCGTCCTGGAAGACAATTCCACGGGAGACGGGACCGGCGCCTTCATCATGGCGGGCAACCAGGAATGCGAGGTGGCCGTTTCGCAGGAGAAACCCTGCACGGTAACGGTGGAACGGTTCGCCGCCCGCATTTCCCTGACCAAGGTCGAGGTCGCGCTGCCGGCCGCCTACGACAAGGTGACGGTCAAGAGCGTCATGCTGACCAACGTCGTTGCCAACCAGAACATCGGCGGCACGGCGGAACCGCTGGAATGGTACAACAAGAAAGGCCGCACGGACGCCGGCACCATCATCGACGGAAGCGCCGGAGCGAAAGCGACGGCGGAAGCCCTTACCTTCCGGACCATCGGGACGACGGTCGCCAACGGAGGCAGCCTGTCCATCCCTTCGCCCTACCGGTTCTACGGCTATCCCAATCCGACGACCGAAGACCGGTTCGAAGCCGACGGCTCTTTCAAGGAAGAACAGACCCGGCTGGTCATCACTGCGGAAATCGGCGGCGAAACCTGCTATTACCCCGTCACCCTTCCGACCGTCAAGCGCAATACGGCTTACGAAGTGGAACTGGTCATCGCCAGCCTCGGATCGAAAGATCCCGACGAAGTACCCAGAAAGGGAACCGTCAACGCGACCGTCACCATCCACCCCTGGAGGGAAGGTGCCGTCATCACAGAGACCATCTGATTTTTTTATCCATCTGCAATTCATGCCCCCGGCTGCAGGGATGTACCCGGGGCTTTTCCCTAACGCCTCTCATATGAAATTCAGCAAACTCATCTTAGCCGGAATCCTGACCCTGCTGTCCTGTTCCATCCGGGAAGAGCGGGAGCACTGTCCCTGCCGCCTGGACATGGACCTGACCGCCTTCTCGCCTTACGGGAGGAAGGCCCTTGTCGCCTTGTGGGACGGCCTGGACGCCAGCCAGGAAGAAGTCCCTGTCCGGGACACGTTGCACCGGCATGTCGCCAAGGGGATCGTCGGGACATCGGTCTGGAGCGGGCAGCGGGAAGGACAGTTGTCCGGCAGCCGGCTCATCGTTCCGGCCGGAAGCCAGCCGGACAGCCTGCAAGCCTTCCGGGCGGAAGTCGACTGCCGGGGAGAGACCGCCTGGGTCACCGCCATCCCGCACAAGCAATACGCCCGCGTGACCCTGCGGGTTGACATCGGGCCGGACACGCATTACCCCTACCAGTTCTATGTTGAAAGCGACTGCTGCGGCATCGACCTGGCGGACCTGGCGCCGGTACCCGGGGAACTCGTGTTTCCCGTCCGGCAGGTGGCGGACAACCTGTTCCGTTTCGATCTGCTGCGGCACCACCCCGATACGGAGGTACGGATCGCCATCTATGACGAAAAGGAACGGGCGGACTACCTGCCGCTCGGGCAATGGATGCGCAAGGCGGGATATGACTGGGAAGCAGAGGACCTGGCCGATATCCTGTTCGACATCGACTACGTCCACCAGCGTCTCCGCATCATCATCGGAAACTGGGAAGAAGGAGAAACGGTCTGCCTGACCCTATAGGGGAAGATTCTTCCAGGCCGCAGGAATATCCTGGCGGGAAGGATCGGCGAAGAAACTGCTGTAATGGAAATCGATCATGATGTCCAGGCCGGCCTCGGAGGCCCGACGCGCCTTGGCGACGACATCATCGGTTGCGCACCAGCCCCCGTCCGGGTCGACCCAGACCCGCAGGCGGACGGCCGTCATGCCCAGGTCTTTCAGGATCCGGAACAGGTCGCCGGTCTTCCCGTCCGCAGACTGGAAGGTACGGCCGTCCTTTTCCATCTCCGTGACCCAGCTGACATCGGCCCCGCGGGCCCAACCCTCCCGGGCTGTCTTGAAGCTGTCCAGCAGGGCTGTCGGCCTGCCGTCTTTTCCGAACGCTCCCATGTCATAGGCGCCCCAGCTCAGCGCATTGTATCGGGCCGGTTTCCAGACACCGTCCACTTCCGGCTCCCAATAGAAGACACCGGCGCAGCGGGCAATCCCCCGCGCCGCGTCCATGAACGAAGACAGGCAAGCCTGCGCCTGGGCCATCTGGGCCGGTTTGACGCCAACCTCGGTCACGATGACATCGCAGGAGAAGGTCGATGCGAGCGATTTGATATGACTGATGGCCAATGCATTGCACTCGTCGGCCGTCAGTTTGCTGTTTCCGGACCAGTTGTCCGCCATCGGGTAATGGGAAAGGCCGATGACGTCAAACTTTCCGCCGGCTTCCTTGAATATCCGGAACCACCAGCCGTTGTCTTCGTAGGCATTGTTGAGGTGGACGATGACCTTGGCGGACGGATAGATCTTCCGGACCGCATCGTAACCGGCATTGCTGAGCTGGGCATAATGCTTCCAGCCGTCGGCGATGTCTCCCTTGTCGGTCCACAGGCGGCCGGCATCCCACAGCATGCCGTTGCGGGTCTCATTCCCGACCTGCACCCATTTGACGTCGACGGAAGCTTTCTTGAGCGCTTCCAGAACTTCCGTCGTATGCTGACTGACCTTCGCGGTCAGGGTTGCGGTTTCTTCCCGACCTTCCTCGTCCGGATCCGGTGTCGTTCCGTTCGCCCCGCCGCAGGCCGTCAGGACGGACAGCGCGCAAAGGGCAAGGATCATGAAGTTCTTCGTTCGCATGGTATTGTTCTTGTATCATGCAAATGTACCGCTTTTGTTGGCGAATCGCAAAAGATTGCGTACATTTGCAACGTTCGGACAGCGTTTTGCATCTGACAGAAACATGGGGATGTTTTGGTTTTGACAGCGTTGATGTCGGACAGTAAGCATGCCGGGCTCTGTGGGGCGGCCCGTAAAAACTGAACCTCGTTAAATTCAGTTGGCAACAACAACTATGCACTCGCTGCCTAATTAGACTTAGTCAATTAGCTTAATCCGCGACGCCAAGGCTGCGTCGCCGACGAGTATCCCTCGGGCTTTAGGCCGGTTCTGTTCCGATCAAGGGGTATCATTCAAACCGGATGCGTGAGGGGGACTCCCCTACACCTCACTAAGATTCAGGGGATAAGCCGTGGTTAGCCCGTCTTCCGGCAGGCTCCGGCCGACAACCAAAGGAAGAATAAGCATGTAGAAAGCTGCCTGGTGCGGCGTTTGGACGGCGGTTCGAGTCCGCCCATCTCCACAGAAAAATGGCAAGGGGTCACCATCACGGCGACCCCTTGCTTAACTAATAACCACTAACTGATAACTAACCAATATGAAACAACGCAAATGCGTTTATCTATTGCGCAGCAAATATGCAAATAAATTCACTCAATTACAAGACTTTTTCCGTTTTTTCCCAATATCAGATCTTTCAAACACCAAGTTGAACCGAAACGTTCCGAAATCCGCAGAGAATGACTAACTTTGTAAGATTATTCGGAATGATGCAGACGGCGGAAAACAAGGACGTTCTTCTGGGGCGGATCCGGGGCGGAATGCCCCTGTCCCTGGCGCAGCAGGTCAAACTGACCCTGCTGCTTTGCGGACCTGCCATCCTCGCCCAACTGGCCTCCGTCCTGCTCCAGTTCATCGACGCCTCAATGGTCGGCAGCCTCGGCGCCGGCCCTTCCGCTTCGATCGGACTGGTTTCCACCACGACCTGGATCTTCGGCGGTTTCGCCATGGCGACATCCCAGGGTTTCTCCGTCCAGGTCGCCCACCTGATCGGTTCCAATGATTTCCACGGGGCCCGGAAAGTGCTCCGGCAGGGACTGACCAGCGTCATCCTCTTCAGCCTGTGCCTGTCCCTGGCCGGACTGTCGATTTCCGGCCCGCTTCCCCGCTGGCTCGGCGGCAGCCCGGAAATCATCCCGGACGCCTCCGGCTATTTCCGGACCTATGTCCTCTTCCTCCCGGCGATGCAACTGAGTTTCTTCGGCAGCAGCATGCTGCAATGCAGCGGCAACATGAAACTGCCCAGCATGCTGAACGTGATGATGTGCGTCCTTGACGTGATCTTCAATTTCCTGCTGATCTTCCCGACCCGGGAGATTTCCCTGCTCGGCGCCAGCATAACCGTACCCGGAGCCGGGATGGGCGTCCGCGGCGCCGCCCTCGGAACCGGCCTGGCGGAACTGGTCACGGCGTGCATGATGCTGTATTTCCTGCTGGTCCGCTCCCCGGAACTGGCCGTCACGAAAGAAGAAGGTTCCTTCCGGCCCACGGCGACCTGCCTCAAGAACGCCTTCGGCATCACGGGACCGATGTGGGTGCAGAATGTCATCATGCGCGGCGCCCACATCGCCAGCACCGTCATCGTCGCGCCGTTGGGTCCGGTCTCCATCGCAGCCAACTCGTTCGCCATTACCGCGGAGAGTTTCGTATACATGCCGGGATACGGCATGGGCGACGCCGCCACGACCCTCATCGGCCAGAGCCTCGGCGCACACCGCAAGGATCTGGTCCGGAGTTTCTCGCGCATTACCATGGCCCTGGGCATCGGCATGATGGTCGTCCTGGCCGTCGTCATGTGGCTGATCGCCCCGCAGCTGATGTCCCTGCTCAGTTCCGATCCCGACGTCGTCGCCCTCGGTGCCAAGGTCCTCCGGATCGAAGCCTTCGCGGAAGCCGGCTATGCCGCTTCCATCGTCGCCTACGGCGCCTGCGTCGGTGCAGGCGACACAGCCATCCCCAGCCTGCTCAACCTGGGCAGTATGTGGGCTGTCCGCATCATCCCGGCCATCTTCCTGACCCCGATATATGGCCTGACAGGCTACTGGATCGCCATGTGCATCGAGTTGAATGTCAGAGGCTTGCTCTTCATCTGGCGGATCAGCGGGACCAAATGGATGCATTCCATGTATTTTGTAAAACAAGAATCATAAAACTATGAAAGAGATTAAAAATCAGGAATTCGGCGGCGAACGGCCGTTGTACTGTGAAAAGGACCTGTATCTGGAAAATGTCAAGATCCATGCGGGCGAATCCGCCCTCAAGGAGACGGCCAACATCACGGCCGTCCACTGCCAGTTCGAAGGCAAGTATCCTTTCTGGTGCTGCGACCATTTCGTCGTCAGGGACTGCATCTTCACGGTCGGCGCCCGCGCGGCCCTGTGGTATTCCCGGGACCTGCTGATGGAAGATACCGTCATCGACGCCCCGAAGATGTTCCGCGAGATGGAGCAGATCAAGCTCCGCAACATCATCATCGACGCCGCTTCCGAAACCTTCTGGCACTGCGGCCATATCGAGCTGGACAACGTCCGCGCCGACCGCGCCGACTATATCTTCATGAACTGCCATGACATCGTCATCCGCAACTTCAAGCTCGGCGGCAACTACTCTTTCCAGTGGTCCCGCAACGTCGAAATCCATGATTCCGTCCTCAACACCAAGGACGCTTTCTGGGAGACCGACAATGTCACCGTCTACGACTCCGTCATCAACGGTGAATTCCTGGGCTGGCATTCCCGCAACCTCCGGCTGGTCCGCTGCCACATCACCGGCAGCCAGCCGCTCTGCTATGCGGAAGGACTGGTCCTGGAAGACTGCACCTTCGGCGACGATGCCGACCTCGCCTTCGAATACAGCAGCATCCAGGCGACCATCAAGGGTCACATCCCGTCGATCAAGAACCCGAAGACCGGTTCCATCCGCGTCGACAGCTGCGGAGAACTGATTCTCGACAAGAACATCAAGGCCCCGGCCGACTGCGACATCAAGATCGGATAACGGACCATGACATACGATTTCGACCGGATTACGCCGCGCCGCGGCACGAACGCCTACAAATGGGACGCCCGTCCGCCCTTCGGAGAAGGCGGAGACGACATCATTCCCCTCTGGGTGGCCGACATGGATTTCCAGGTGGCCCCCTGCATCACCGACGCCCTCCGGCGGCGGGTCGACCACGGCATCTTCGGCTACACCCAGGTTCCGGACAGCTACTATGAAGCCGTCATCCGCTGGTTCGGTACCCGCCACGGCTGGAAGATCGAGCGGGACTGGATCCTCTATACCTCCGGCGTCATTCCCGCCCTGTCGGCCGTCATCAAGGCCCTGACCGTTCCCGGAGACAAGGTCATCCTGCAGACCCCGGTCTACAACTGTTTCTTCTCCTCGATCCGGAACAACGGCTGCCAGATGGCCGACAGTCCGCTCATCCATGAGAACGGGACCTACCGGTTCGACTTCGAAGACCTGGAGCGCCAATGCGCCGATCCTGCCGCGAAACTCCTGCTGCTCTGCAACCCCCACAACCCGGCCGGCCGCGTCTGGACCCCGGAGGAACTGATGCAGGTCGGCGCCATCGCCCGCCGTCACGGAGTCATCGTCGTCAGCGACGAGATCCACTGCGAAATCGTCATGCCGGGCTACCGGTATACCCCCTACGCTTCCCTGCCCGGCAACCGGGAAGGCAGCATCACCCTCTGCTCGCCCAGCAAGAGTTTCAACATCGCCGGCCTGCAGATCGCGAACATCGTCACCGACAATCCCGACTGGCGCCGCCGGATCGACCGGGCCATCAACATCAACGAAGTCTGCGATGTCAACCCCTTCGGCGTCATCGCCCTGCAGGCCGCGTACAGCGATGAAGGCGCCGACTGGCTGGAGCAACTGAACCGGTACCTCGCCGGCAATCTGGACTGCCTGCTCCGGAACCTGTCCGGCTTCCCGGTCTGCAAACTGGAGGGGACCTATCTGGCCTGGGTCGACTGCCGCAGCCTCGGCATTCCCTCCGAGACCATCGAAGAGAGCCTCCTTCGGGAAGAGAAAGTCTGGGTCAACGCCGGCACGATGTACGGGACGGAAGGATTCATCCGCATCAACCTGGCTTGTCCGCGATCTTTGCTGACAGAAGGGATCGCCCGCATCCAAAAAGGACTGAACAGATTACAAACACATTGATATATGAGCGATTACAATTGGAAATTCAGCTCCGTAGGCGGAGCTGCCCGCATCAAGGTTGAATCCGGTGCAGACATCGCCCACCTCGGCGAACTGGACCGCAAGCTCTGGACGGTGCTCAGCTGCCCGGTCAACGGCCTGGAATTCGACCAGAAAACCCTGGAACTGATTGACGGAGACGGGGACGGAAAGATCCGCGTCGACGAGGTCATCGCCACCGCCCAGTGGCTGACCGGCATCCTGAAGAATCCCGATGACCTGCTGAAAGGCGGCAACGAGATTCCGTTCGACGCCTTCAACACGGACAATGAAAACGGCGCGAAACTGCTTTCTTCCGCCCGGCAGATCCTGTCGAACCTGAAACTGGAGAAGGAAAGCATCTGCCTGGACGACACGGCGGACAATACCAAGATCTTCGCCGAAACCCGTTTCAACGGCGACGGCATCATCACTCCGGCCTCCGCCGGCGCCGATGAGAAACTTGCTACACTGATTACGACCATTTCCGAGACCATCGGAAAGGCCACGGACCGCAGCGGCGCCGACGGCATCACCGCTGACCATATCGAAGCCTTCTATGCCGCTGCCGCAGACTTCAAGGCCTGGAAAGAATCCGCCGGCAAGGAAGTCTTCCCGTTCGGAGACGGCACCGCCGCCGCGCTCGACGCCTGCAATGCCCTGAAGGACAAGATCGCCGACTACTTCATGCGCTGCAAACTCATCTCCTTCGACGAGGGGGTTTCCGCCGCCGTCGACGTGTCCGCCGAAAAACTGGGTGCCATCAGCGGCGAGAACCTCTCGCTCCATGCCGATGAAATCGCCACCTATCCCCTCGCCCGTCCGACCCGCGAGCAGATCCTTCCGCTGGACGGCGGCCTCAACCCGGCCTGGCAGGGAGCGTTCGACACCCTGAAATCCCTGGTCCTGGACGCAGCGTGCCCGGGCAAGAAGGGCATCACGGAGGCCGAATGGCTTGGTATCCTGGCGAAATTCGCTCCCTACACCGCGTGGATGGGCGATAAGAAAGGCGCCGAAGTCGAAGGACTCGGGCTGGAAGCCGTCACAAAAATCCTGAAAGAAGACCGCAAGGCAGACCTGCTCTCCCTGGTGGAGCAGGACAAGGCCCTCGAAGCGGAGGCGCTCTCCATCGAATCCGTCGACAAACTCCTCCGGCTCTACAAGAACTTCTACCGGTTCCTCAACAACTACGTCGTTTTCAGTGACTTCTATGACATGAAACCGGAAGTCAAGGCGATCTTCCAGGCCGGACGACTCTACATCGACCAGCGGTCCACCGATCTCTGCATCCGGGTCCAGGACATGGGCAAGCACGCCGACATGGCCGGACTCAGCGGGATGTACATCCTCTACTGCGCCTGCCATTCCAAGAAACTCGGCAAGTCCATGAACATCGCCGCCGTCCTGACCGCCGGAGACGTAGATGACTTGCGCGTCGGCCGCAATGCGGTCTTCTACGACCGCGACGGCGTCGACTGGGACGCCACCGTCACCAAGATCGTGGACAACCCGATCAGCGTCCGCCAGGCCTTCTGGGCCCCGTACAAGAAAGTGGGCCGGTGGATCTCCGACAAAGTCAACAAGGCCGCGTCCGAAAAGAACGACAAGTCCCTGGCCAGCCTGACTGCCAGCGCCGACAGCGCCACCTCGGCGCCGGTTGCCGGCGGAGCGGCCGCCGCACCGAAGCCGTCCAGTTTCGACATCGCCAAATTCGCCGGCATCTTCGCCGCGATCGGCATGGCCGTCGCCTACCTCTCCACCGCCCTGGTCAGCATCTTCAAGGGGGTCATGGCCCTGAGTTTCTGGAAAATCCTCCTGATTCTCGCCGCCATCATGCTCGTCATCTCCGGTCCGTCCATGTTCATGGCCTGGCGCAAGCTCAAGAAACGCGATCTCGGCCCGATGCTCAACGCCAACGGCTGGGCCATCAACGCTTCTTCCTTCGTCAACATCAAGTTCGGTTCGACCCTGACCAGCCTGGCCAAGTTCCCGCGGCTGAAAGCCGTCGATCCTGCAGAGCGCCGCAAGGGCCGGATCCGGACCTTCCTCTGGACCTTGCTGATCCTGGCTGTCCTCGCCTTCGCGGGCCTGTACTTCTTTACCGACAAGGTGGACTTCCTGAAAAAGAAGAAGGCCCAGACCGAGCAGGTTGAGCCCGCACCGGAAGCCCCGGCCGAAGAAATCCCCGCCACCGAAGCCGCCCCGGTTCCGGAAGAAGTTCCGGCCGAAGCCGCTCCTGCCGAATAAATGGCTGACAGTTAAAACAAAACTCCGCGGCTCAACCGAGTCTGCGGAGTTTTTCGTAAACGGAAGGATTTTCTTCCCGGATCTTGTTCATCATCGACTGGACCAGCAGTTCGCACTGTTCGGCATTGGACCGGGCGATCCGTTTGGCACCCCAGAGATGGGTAAAGATGTCATTGTCTTCCTGGTACGGGTCCTTGATGATGGCATTGATCCGCAGCCCCGCCTTGTGCGCCTCCATCGCCAGGAGCCGCTGCTCGGCGAAGACCATCTGGGAGACCATTTCCATCGGATAGACGGTGTTGTCCGTCATGAAGTCGACAGCCTTGTCGATATAGCGGTTCTTGAATTCCTCGTCCGAGAAATAGGCGAAGGCCGTATTGCAGGGACGGACCGTCCAGTCCCACTCCGGATCGAACTGGTAGCCGGGGCGCGTCTTGAGATAGAACGACGGGAGATAGCACTCGATGAGGTCCTCCCGGTGCAAGACGGTCAGCGGCTTGCGCAGCAGCCGTCCCAAAGGCTTCCAGATGATCAGGTCGGTATCCACCATGGCCACCGGCGCCGGTTCCGCCCGCAGGGCGAAGAGTTTGGACCCGGCCCAGAAGATTTCCTGGTTGATGGATGCGGGAATGGCCTCGAGCGTCTCGGTGTCGATGCCGCCGTCCCAGATGTCCAGCAGGTTCCGGCTGGCGAACCAGGCATAGGCCTCCATGTCCGTATAGAACTTGATCGTTCCGTTGTATTTGCGCCACATGATGGCGGAAAGCGCCAGGCAGACCAGTTCGAAATACGTGGGTTCATACGGGCGCCCGCCCCGCTTTTTCAGGCCGGGCGCCGTACTCCAGATATGAATTCCTTTTGTCATTCTGCCGATTCCTGATCCGTTGCCGTCAAGGTCTGCGGTCCCTTGTCGATGGCCCGCAGTTCGTCGAACATCAGGCCGCTGTTGGCCTGGTAGCCGGAAATCTTCTTGGCGTAGCCACGCCACAGAAAGGTCTTTCCGGAAGACCAGCGGGTACGTTGCACCGAAAGGGTGACCTTGGTCCCGTATGCGAGCACTTCCTCTTCATTGAGGTAGCAGGGCTGGACCGCCTTGCCGTTGCGTTCGATGGCGAGGATGGACGTGCTCGGCCGGGCCCACTCGAACTGGCCCTTGTAATAAAGCGGCATCCGAGCCCGGCGGAACCGGATTTCCCGTCCTACGGGACCGGAAGCCGGCTGCGGGATGAACGGAATCCAATGGACCGGCACCCGGTTCTGTACCAGATAGGTGAAGTCCGCAGCCGCATCGGGCTCGACCTTGTCGCCCTTCTCCCGGTCGATGATGTCCAGGACCTTGTCGGACATGGTCTTGCCGTCCAGGGAGCCACCGCATTCGTCATCAATGCGCTCTTCCACGCCCCAGACCATGTTGGCCATCTCGTCCCGCATGAACTGGACCTGCTCGACGGGTTCGCTTTCCCCGACCCGGAGCAAGGAGGACGGGAAGAGCAGGCCGCTGACCGAACGGAAATCCGTTTTGTCATAGGCCCGGGCACGGGTGCTGCTGAACAGGCTCCACCGGTCGGAGAACGGAACGGACGGCCCGACCTGGGCGATGACCTCGTCCCGCAACTCCGCCGAATGCCGGATGGTCCTTTTCGTCCCGAAGCAATCGGTGATCTCGATCGACGCGACATTCGCGACCGTACCGGGTTCGACCTCGACGGGAACGATCATCCAGTCGTTGCTGTACATGGAAACATATTCCATCATCACGGCGCTCGCCAGCTGCGAGACATCGTCATTCGACAGGTTGCCGAAATGGACCCTCCGGTCTTCATACTCCCACAGGCGGCGGGCCGGAGCGGCGGGGAAAGAAGCCTTTACAGGGATGAACGCCTCCACTTCATTCCGCTGCGGAAGAAGCAGGTCGGCCCCTTCCGCGACATCAAACGTATGCCATCCGATCCTGCCGGAGGCATAATTCTCCGCCGCATACAGCCGGTTGTTGACGGTCAGCGAGAAATCGTAGGCCAGTTTCTCCCGGTTCCAATACGTACCTTTCGACTGTTCCGGCTCGTACATTTTCTTGAACCACTGGACATACTCCTTCGCACGGGCCTGCGCGACGGTCCTGTCCATGCAGGTCCCCAGGAGGTCGGCCAGTCCGGGATCCTCATAGGCCTTGACACCGTCGAAAATCCGGCCGCCGTAGACTTCCAGGAAACGGGTCCGCCGGCCATTGACGGAATCGGCCAGTTCTCCGATCACGTCGCCGTCTTCCCGGAGGGACGCCGTTTCGAGCGGATACTGTTCCCGAAGTTTCGCCAATGTGCTGCCACTGGCAAGAACCATTTTACGCAGCCGCATCGCCGATTCGACCCGGACGGCCAGCGTCCGCCTGGCAGGAACGGCCTCCACATAGGGTTCCCAAGGCTCGCCCTGGCGGACCGTCCGGGACTGATGCCTGTCCTGACCCGGACAGATGCCGTCCACGAACTGCGTCTGCAGGTTGACGCGGGCGGAAACCAGCGTTCCGCAGTCGTTTCCCTGGAAACGGCCGAACTGCCACTGACGGGTCAGCAGCCACATCGGATCATGGGCCTCGAAAGACAGCGCCTGCGCGTAATCCTTCTTGCGGGCCCTGCCTTCATAACGGGTGACCAGGCGGGCATCCCAGGAACCGCGTTTGCGGATTTCGGAAATCTCCGCATTCCAACTGGGGATAGGGTTTGAAGCTTTACTGGAGGTCATGGTAGTTGGCGGTGTTAAGGAACTCTTTCAGGATCTGTCCGCCCGGCATGTAATCAAAGATGCCTTGCCAGACGGCTTTGCGGAGTCTTTCCCGGATCTCGGCCGGCGCGATGCCGGAGGTGTAGACGAAATCGATGTCCGGCAGGGACAGGATGGCGTCAGACAGGAGCGGGAAGATTTGCGAGAGTTTCGGGTCGCTGTAGATCATGTCGGGATCGACGGCCCGGTTCTGGATCTGGAACCGCGTGGAGTCCAGGATATTCCGGATATGCTCCAGGTCCCAGCAGGGATGGGTACGGTTGTTCAGTTCCGGGAATTCGGCGAGCAGGACCGTCTGCGGAGCCTCCGCATCCGGCTGGTCGCACCGGAAGACCATGCCGGCGGTGTGCCGGGCGTACGGGATGTATTCGGCCCAACTGTCGAAAATGATGCCGGCGTACAGGCTGCGCGCAGCCAGGGGCGCCATCCGCTTCTTGCCGAACAGGAGGAGGGAGTCGGCGTCGCTCATATAGGTCTCGTTCATGGCCTCGCCCATCCAGTGCCGGGGATAGGTATTGTCCGACCGTTTCTGCAGGATGGCCACCTCTTCGTCGTCGATCACCAGCTTTCCGGAGAGTTGCTGGAACATCATGACCTGGTTCCACAGATGCATGCCCGGATGGACGGCGCTGACTTCGGCGCACCAGTCGGCGATGTCGGCATCCGACACGCCGTAATAGCCGGAAACACTGCGGATACCGCTTTCGAAAACCCTGCGCTGCTCATTCGCCAGCAGCGGAACCGGACGGAAACGCGGAACGACCAGGAAGGAATCCTGGGTCAGTTTGCGGATGGCCTGGCTGTAATGCTTCACGGTATCCTTGCCGTTCGCCGCGACCTGGGCCGTAGCGCCGGCTTCATTGATCCGGAGATCCAGGACCGAGACGGCATGGAAGAACTGTTCCATGAACGTTTTCTGGCGGTCCAGGACTTCGTCGTACCGCACCCGCTGGGTGATCTTGTCGATCCCCGTCAGGGAAAGTCCGTACGGATACGGGATGGCCGCTTCCGGCAGACCGATGGCGATGCAGTCGGAGAGCAGCGACAGCACCGAGGCGATATCCTTGTCCGTCAGGCCGGTTTCCGGATGCCAGGACCGGTAGCATTCGGCCATGGCACGGCGCAGGTTGTTGCACGTCGCATACAGGTCCAGGAAACGGTCCCGGAGTTCTTCAACATCTTGGCAGCTTTCGATGTCCGCATCGGAGACGATGGCCGGATCCCAGTCCGAAACCGTCATCGCCCGGGACCGCGCCAGCAGGGCCCGGAGGGCATCGATGCGGAGGGAATCCTCATAGAGCGAGAAACGGAATCCGTCCTGGTGGAAGGAGACCTCTCCCGGTGCATTCTCGTCCGGATGGCCGGTACGGATTGTCACGGTTCCGTTCAGGATGCCTTCCCGGCTGCGCCAGCGGTATTCCAGCAAGGCATGGAAGGCGTGCTCGTTTCCGGACAGGTACAGGTATTCTAGCGGCTGGACATCCAGGGAGGCAAGGGTCTCCGGCCAGATCCGGGGCTCTTCGCCCGGGACGGCGGTATAGGCTACATGGAACCAGATCTTGTCCATGCCGTCGATCAGCGAGCCCACCCAGGCATTCAGGCCCGGCTCCGCCTTGCCCATGGCGCCTTTCCCCCGCGCCTCGACCGGAACCGCCACGCCCGTCTTGTGGGCCACGGCGAAATAATCCATCGGGGTCTTGAGGATGGCGGGATCCGGAAGGTTGCCCGATCCCTTGGCCATGAATTTGGCGATGGCTTCGAAGGATGCGGCATCGTTCATGACGAGGCGGTGCACGCCTTCCGCCAGCAGCAGGTCATTCAGGGCGTCGTACGAATCGTACATCCGCTCGATCAGCAGGGACAGCGTCCGCTTCTTGCTGTCGACCGGCACGCCGGCGTCTTTCAGGGCCTTGTACCACGCCATTTTCGGCGCATGGTCCTCGAGCCAGTCGGCCAGGCGGCCGTCATAATGCCAGTCTTTCAGGAAAGTATTCAGCAGGGCCTCGCCGTTGATGACCTGCATCATATAGTTGGAGGCCTGGATCCGGTCGGATTCCGTCTGCTGGGCCTGGATGTCCAGGGTCAACGGGAAGAGTTTGCGCATCGGATAGATGAACTCGTCCATCTCATCCCCGTAGATCTTGTAGGCATCGTGCAGGTACCGCTCCAGGTCCGCACCGAGGACGGTGCCCGTAGACATGCCGTCCCGCAGGCCCTCGATCATCCGCAGCGCGGCCCGGGACCGCATCGACGACAGGTTGATGCACATATGCGGATCGCCGGTCTCCTTCTGCGTGTTCAGGTAAGCGGCGCGCAGGACGGCGGCCGTCAGCGCATGCTGCAGGGACGGAGCCAGGATGAACTCCCCTTCGTCCTTCTGCCCGGCGGCGTTCCGGTTTTCGGTCAGGTTGAAAATCCAGCCGTAGGCGCCGATGGCCGGCCGGGGTTTTTCGGCAATGTAACTGGTCCGTTCCGGATGGTTGTGCAGGTACCAGGCCATGCCGGTGAACCAGGCATCCAGCCGGTAAGTGAACAGATCCATGAACTCGCAGACCAGCCGCTCCGTTTCGGCATCATCGGCGGTAAGATGGAAGTTCTTGAAGGCTTCCTGCACGCAGGCTTTCAGTTCCTCCAGGGAGGATACCCGGCAGGCATCGATGACCGGCGTGGACCGGAACAACTTGCCCTGTGCAAGGTATTCCAGGGCGTTTTCCGCCTGGGTCTGACGCTCCGGCAGCAGCGGGGAATCCACCAGTTTCCGTTCATAGACCTCGATGGAACGCGGCGCCTGTCCGATCATCGACAGGAAGTCTTTCTCCGCTTCGGCACCGGCCATGCGGTCCGCGGCGACCACCTTCTCGTTGCGGATCCGTTTCCACTCGTTGCCCAGGCCGAGGAGGGTGTCGTACAGGATCCGGAGCAGCGCATCCTCGGACGAATTCATCGTCGCAAAGACATGCTCATGGTCCGTCACCGGCAGGAAGCCGTAGGGAACGTTGCCGATGCGCACCATCGGGAGCGGTCCGGTCGCCCGGACATTCTCCTCGAGGAAGGTACCGATGAAATCGAAGAACTGCTCGAACGCCTGGTTATCGCCCGAGAGGTTTTTCCGGACCCGGGCCCACAGGGCACGGGTCGCGATCCGGGCTTTCCGCTGGTTGGCGTCGTCGGCATCCGGGACATGATAAAGACTATTGACACCGTCTATCTGCAACGCCTTGGCAAGATCGTTCGCGTCCATGTCCATCGCCTGGTTGTACAGGTCGTTGACCTCGATTTCGTACCGGAGCCGCATCTCATCCTCTTCAGAGATCACGTCGGATCCGGCCCCGCCGTCCACCAGGTTGGTCGGACTGGCGCTGTTGACGAAGGCCATGCCCTCGCCCAGGTAGTTGTGGCCGCTGAAAAGATGTTCCAGATCGGCGGCATCGTGGTTCATCGGCTTGCGGACACCCAGCACATAGATGTACCGGAATGCGGTGTCGTCTTTCTCCAGCGGGAGGGTGACGGCCATGCCGTCCGCCCAGGCTTGGTCGTAGTCCGTCATCCAGCGGAGCGCCCGCTCCACCTTCAGCGTGCCGGCGTCGACCTTGACGTTGTCGGCCAGCGTATCGGGATCCGGGACCATCCGGATGGACTTGTTGACCGGATTGCCGAAGACGAACATCTTATCCTTGTTCTTGTCCATCGGCTCCGCAATCAGCAGGAACTGGTCCGGCAGCATGTCGACGGTCGGGGCGAAGGACTTGCGGGAATCCACCAGTTTCACCTCGGGGAAAACATCGTTTTTCGGATCATCCAGATAGCGTTTGATCAGGTCCTTCAGGGAAATCCGTTTCCCTTGGAGTTTCTGCTGGAAGATGCGGACTTCCTCCTGCATGGATTTCAGGATGGTATAGTCCATGTCCCAGACTTCCATGATCCGGCGGTTGTCGGCATACAGGCCGGGATACCGGTCATAGAACGCCCGGTAATTCCGCAGGCGCTTGGCCAGGTACCGGATGGTCGAATCGATCTTGTCGTACAGGTAATCAACGATGAACTCGCAGGAGACCAGGTCCCGGTCGATGTTGTGCATATCGTCCTTGATTTTCCCCAAACACACCCGGAGGTCCTTTTCATTGAGGTATTCCCCGGTATAGGGATCCTTTTTCAGGCTCTGGTCCAGCACGACCTTGGCCAGGTTGACATAGATGTCATCGCAGGCTTCGTCCACATGGGCGAGGCGGGTATAGGGCCGGCGGTAGAACAGGGAACCCTCGCTCCCGGCCAAGTCGCCCCGGTACCGGCTGAGGTCCTTCAGCCGGGTCTTGCGGGCGATCCAGGCCGCACGGGCAACCGGGAATTTCTTGCACAGGACCTGCCAGGCCTCGTACTCCCGTTTCTCGCTTCCGCTGGCGATGAACCACTGCATCCAGAACCAGCGGCCCGCATCGTATTCGTCCCGGGTCATCTCATCGCGCCAGTAATTGACGAAGATCTCATCCGGGAAGATGCGGACGCACAGTTCCCGACGCTTCTCGCGCCCGGCACCCGTCTGGCCGGAAGTGACATCTCCTCCCGGAACCGGAATGGACGGGAGGTCTCCTTCACGGAAATGGGTCTCCAACCGCAGCGGGAGCAGGACCAGGGACTGATTGCTGTCAATCTGCTTCAGAAGGTCATTGAACGCTTCCTCAGCCGTTATCGGCTTGCTTGTATAAGTCATGGCAATCGGGATTTATTGGAGGAACAGGGAGATATGCTTGCCGTAGATCGAGGGATCATTCTTGAGCGCATCCGCAATGGTTCCCGCATCGGGATGATCCAGATCGTTCTCTTTCTCGACCGTGAAATCCAGGTCTTCGACATCTTCCTGGAAGGCCAGGAAATAGCCGTAGTCTTTCTGGGCGGGATTGCCCAGGATGTCATAGAAGTCCGCCTTGAAACCGACCAGCAGGGTATCCTCGTTCAGGAAGGTCTCCATGACGGGACGCAGGATGCCGTCGCCGTCCCGGGCGGAAGGGTCATAATCCAGTTTCTTCGTCTTCGCATTGCAGGCGGCCCGCCAGAGATAGATCCGCGTGGTCGGGTACAGCCGCATCAGACGGCCCTTGAGCACGAAGATCACCAGGCCGGTCTTGCCCTCGGCCATATTGCCGCCCAGGCTGCCGGTCCAGGTATGCATCGGCTTGATGTCGAAGAATTCGTCTTTCCGGATGCTTTCCTTGCTGCTCTCGGAATCCCAGAACTTGCGGAAATAGGAGCCGCGCTGGTCCGTCGGGTATTCCCGCCAGAGGAGTTCACGGGCCATTTCGGTATTCATGCCGGCCAGGTAAGACTCCACGAAAGCGGGGTTGGCCTGGAAGACGCTGACGCTGTCTTGCGGGAGTTTTCCCGCACCGGGGACGATCATTTCCTCGGAGAACTTCCGGAGATAATAATACGCGGGTTCCGGGAAGATCGGATAGGCCAGGACCGGGTATTTGGACCGGAGCAGGTCGTCGATGTATTTCTCCCTCAGCCGGTTACCGACGGCATCGTCCGCATAGAAGGTCGCGTAGTAGTTCTTGACGACTTCCAGGGCTTCTTCGTAGGCCGGATCCTCTTCCATGAAGGCTTTGAGTTTGCCGGCATCGTCCGGATCCGCCTCCGGCTGCTGTTCCGCCTGCGGCGGGTAGTCGCGCTCCAGCTGGGCGACCAGGTCGTTGAACTGGTTCCACATATGCATGTACGGGAACACTTCGTCCTGGGAAGCGGCCTTGAGGAACTCCCGGTATTCGCCGATCGTTTCAAAGCATTGCAGATCCTCAGGAGCGATGGAAGCGGGATTGATCAGGATTGAGCAAGGAGTGGAAACCATATACGCATTCGCACGCCGGCGGCAATCACCGTAGGTGCGGATCTGTTCTTCGCCAAGCGTATAGTCGAAATCCTTGAAGTTCGCGACTACGCGCAGATAGTCGCCCCGATTGATGAAACCCGGGGATCCCGTATTCGCTGGAATGGAATCGACACCGAGGGGAACATACATCCAATTGATGACCGACGACTGTGACCCAGGGCCGCCATGGACTTCACTTGTTACCTCCAGGTAAGAGTAAAAATCCGCGATACCGTGATTCTCGTTCCACCTCCTCATCAATTCGTCCAGATCGGCGAAATACAAGGCATGGCAGCCGATCTCTTCCCGGAGCCGGGTAATCAGCGTCCTTCCGAACAAAGGCCGGTACAGTTCGCCGGGCAAGGCAATCAGGTTCGGCCGATAAACAATCGGGGCCGGCTTCACATAATTGCCTTTGCCATCCGTGTACGACGGATAACAGAACTCGATATGGTCATCACACACCGCCAGTTTCCCCTCTGGTTTCACTTCCTTGTAATCATAGATATACCCCATGCAGTTGTGACGGTCCAGGCCTGCGTCAAAGAAGGCTTTCAGGCGCTCATCAAAATAATAAGGACCTCTGTCCCCGTTATACGGTCCGCTTTGAAGGAACTGACGCAGCCACATGACCGGACTTGTCGGGCAGACATGGGTGTTGGAGAAATCTATCCAGTAACGGTTGTCCGAAGTCGGTTTCCCCGTACTGCTGGCCGGATAATCAACGATCAGAGAACCCAGCGAATCATTATTTGCATGCTTCCATTTCGATGCGAAAACGACAGGCACTTTGTAACTGATCATCCGTTGTGCCCCACCCGTCGCTGAAGGAGAATATCCTTCCTTCCTTTCCGCATGGACCCACAGATACTTGTCCAGGATCTCCTGGAAGATCGAGCGGAACGCCACTTCGGAATAATCCCTCAAGTCCTGGATCGACGTCCCGCCCTGAATCGTATGGTCCGGGAACCGGTAGGTCTGGTATTCCAGGATGTTCTGCAGGACGGACTTGGTGCTCAGTCCGTCCACCACCCGGGCGACCCGGTCGGCCATCCGGTGGAAGGTCGCCGTGGCGAAGGCCGTCGGGACATCGCGCTTGGCCAGTACGGAGGCCAGGGACAGATCCTTGCCGTGGGCGTCGGCCGCCTCCTTCATCGAACTCAGGTAGAAGATCAGGGAAGCCAGGTACTGGTTGCCCTCGCCGTACTCCCCGACGGTCTTGCCTTTCAGGGATTTGTTGGCGCCCATCGAGAGCAGGCGCCGGTACAGTTCCATGTTCAGGGCCTGGACGGCCTCGACCTGCTTCCACGCACGGTCCATCAGGACCTCCTGGTTCTCGATGATGACCTTGCGGCCCAGACCGGCGGCGATCCGGTAATGGATGTCGAGGTTCAGGTCAGAAATCCACGCATGGTCCTTTTCTTTCAGCGAAGTCGCCAGGACATGCCGGGCGCCATAGACGGGCGGAACGACGCAGGGATCATCATTCGGATCCGCAAAGACACCGCCGTCCGGGGTCTCCGGCTTCTGGCCGATGGCTTGGGCATCCTCCAGGAACACAGGATTGCAGCCCAGCAGTTTCCGCAGGTTTTCCTCCAGCTTGGATTCCGCCGCCTTGGTATTCGGGAAGGCCTCTTCGTCAGATGCCTGCGGCGGGCGCGTGGCACCGGGCGCAATGATGGACGGGCGGGCCTTGGTACATTTCAGTACATCGTAATCGAAGCCGTTGCCCATCCGGGTGACATCCACGAGGACACCCGTCTGACCGGACGTGGTAACCTTCAGGTTCTTGACCAGGTCTTCGAAACTGTCTCCGCCCGTGGTGAAAGTCCAGGAATAATAGACCGGGAACTCCATGCCGCGTTCCTTGCCTTTCTGGGTCTCGTAATCCACCCAGGCCGGCGTCTGGGCCGTCATGGAAGCCAGTTTTTCAGGATCGACGCCCAGGCCGCGCAGACGGCCGGTCTCATAGGTCGGGACCAGGCAGGCGATGTATTCGGTCTCCTCGTCCATCGGCGGGATGACCCCGGTCTCGGGATCGGCGCCCCGCAGGCAGATGAGGCGGGAGATCGTCGGGATCTTCTCTTCCGGGCCCTGGGCATGGGCCGTTTTCCAGAGCACGTCCATCCGCGGGAAGGCGGCTTCGTACTCGGCTTTGTCGCCCCGGAAGGTGATCACCGGCAGGCCCTTCCCGTCCTTGTAGAGGGCGACCCGGTCGCTGCGGAAGCACAGCAGCGCCAGCCAGGGGGTCAGCCGGTTTTCCGTCCGCTGGGCAGGCGTATACCGCCAGGGCAGGTCCGGTTCCCGGAACTCGACGTAAGGGAAATACTGGACCGGGAAATCTTTCGACCCTGCCTCCGGACGGCGCTTGAGAATGGCCGCGGGATTGACCGAAGATACATCGGCCGGACCATACAGTCCGATCTCCTTCTCGTCGATCAGGGTTTTCTCTTCCCCGCCCTCTTCGGTCGGATATGCCTTGTACTGGGTGTGGATGGTCAGGACGGCCCGCATTTTGGCGAGGGCGTCGTTATCTGCCACGTTCCCGAACACATCCGCTTCCGGGATGCTGTTGGCCAGGCCCTTCCGGACCCAGGGGAAAAAGTAGGTTTGATCTGTCTTCATATCCCAGTCCTCCTATTTCACCAATTTTTTCATTGCAAGCGCCTCTTTCTTCAAAGCGGCCTCCTCTCTTTTCCGAACGGTCATTTTCGAGCGTTCCAGCCGCTGTTTCTTCAGGACAAACGCCTTCAGGTCTTCCTTCTGCATCACCGCGAGACTCTCCTTGACATCGTCCGAGCGCAGCGCCGTGATGTAACCGCGGACATCGCGGTTCATCATCTCGTCCAGCTGGGCGACATAGCGGCTGAAGCCGGCGGCATCGCGGCGGGAAGAAGGCCGGGACACGACGTTGTCCATCCGGCCCGCCGTTCCGCCGGTCACGCCGGACTGGCGGCGACCGATCCGGTAACCCGCCTTCGGAAGCGACATCTTCTTCATCACGATCTTCTGAGGAGCCGCGACGGTCTTCTTGGTAACCGTCTTGCCCTTGGCATGCTGGGTCGCGACCTGCTGCCACTTGCTCCAGTCGTCTTCCACCTGGACTTTCTTGTCGATTTCCGCGGTCTCCATCCGGGTACCGTCAGGATTCTGCATGTCACAGCCCGCGGTCAGTTCGAAGCCCGCGTTCATGTCCTCGTAGGAAGGCGCCGCCAACTTCTCCTTCTCCGTCATTTCCCGGATCTGGGTCGGAGCGAAGGAAGTCGTGGTATCGACATAGGTTGCATCCTGTTCCTCGCCCCCGAACCAGATCTTCTCGATCTCGATGCGGCTGGTATCCTGCGGGATGGCCTCGCCGTACTTCTCATAATCCTCTTCCAGCGGAAGGAGCTCCTGGCTGAAAGCGACCGTATCGGACGGGCTCATCACGAAGACATCCCCCTCGGGCAGGAAGACCGAAACCAGGCCGTCGATCAGGTCGTTCCGGATGACCGTCCAGTTGTCGTTGTTATTGAGGGCTTCTTCCATGAGCGGGAGCAGGGCGATGTACTCCTTGTCGCTGATCTGCTGCTCCTTGCCCCAGGTCTCGCTGAATTCGACATGGAAGGTGAAGATAATCGTAAACTTCGCCTTGCCGGCGATGTGCCACGGGGCCGGGCCGCTGACTTCCAGGTACAGGTCGACGGACATGATGGTCTTGCCGAAGAGCTTGACCGCGACCCCGATGCCGGCATCGAACATGAAGGCGAACGGGTTGAACTGGAACAGGACGTTGAAGTACATGTAACCATGCAGACCGTACTTGTCCCAGCCGACCTTGAGGCGGGAATCCGAGCCGAACTGGACCGTGTTGGAAGTCACCGCGAAGTAGACATCATTGCTGATATACAGCGGGCCGACGTCGAATTTGTATCCGATCCGCTGCATCTGGGGCACCTTGAATCCGGGTTCCGGCGTATACTGCGGGTGGAAACCGCCGGCGGAAAGGATGAAGCCCTTGGCGTCGCCGCCCCAGTAGATGCGCAGGGCGATGTCGCCGTGGAATTCGATGCCGACGAACTTGGTGTCATACAGCGAGGCGTCGAAGGAGATGCCCTTGTGGACATCGAAGGCCGCCATGTAGTTGGCATTCAGCGAGATCAGGTCTTCGGCCGCATCGGCGATGTTGAGGTGGACGCCACCGGCGATGACGATGACCAGGTCCGGAGTCTGGATGAATACGCCGAGGGTGAAATTCAGGATCTCGCCCCAGGTGATCTGGACCATCGCGCCGAAGAAGAAATGTTCCTTGGCCACCGGATAGAACTCGGTCATGTTGGCCAGCACCGTGGACAGGTTGTCCGGCCCCAGGTCCTTGACGAACATGACACTCTCCAGGGACCCGTCATAGACGGCATCCCGCATCTTGTCGACGTCGATCCGCCGGTTCAGGCCGAGCGACGCGCCGATGCCCGTCAGGCTGAAGCCCATGCCGAGCTGGATGCCCGTGCGGAAGAGCACGCTGACCGCGCCGGCGAAGGAATAGCCCTTGCTGCCGTCCGGCATCTTGGTATTGAGCAGGAAGAAGGCACCGACCTCGAACAGGTCGATGACATCCAGGTTGAAGGCTCCCATGAACTCGCCCTTGGGCAGGTCCCATTTCACGATGCCGGCGCCCTTGACGACATCGGCGATGTCGATGGCCAGTCCCAGTCCGTCAGGCAATGTGATCGTCGGACTGAAATCGAAGTCGCCGAAATGGAAGTCCGGTGTCATGAAATTGATGTCGAAACCGAAGCCCAGGTCGGGGAACGTGAAGGAGAGTACCTCCATGTCGGCCGTGAAGTTGAGGTTGAGGGAGAGTCCCAGTCCGCCGAAGGAGAAGCCGTTGCCGGCACTGCCCAGTTCCAGGGCCAGGTTGTCCAGCTTGACGGCTTTCAGGTCGATGGTCGGCTTCAGCGGAATCCGGATCTTGTAATCCCCGTTGAATGTCAGACCGTCCTGCATGCCGTAGCCGAGGGAGAGTTCCTTCAGGGTGATGTCGATGTCCCCCTTCAGGATCTTCTCGAAGAAGGCGTTCATGGCGCCCAGGGAGAGGTTGAAATTCAGCCCCTGGACCTTGCCGAGCCAGCCGACGTCGAAGCCGCCCTTGTCGCTATCGTAACCCGCATAGACCTTCTGCGGGTAATCGTCCATCTTGATGTGCAGCAGTCCGGCGTCCGGCTTGCCGTCTTCGTATCCGTATATAAATAAGGTATGGTCCTTCTGCCGCTTGAAGAGCAGTTCCAGGTAGAGTTTGACGGCTTTCTCGCTGGCCAGCAACTCGACGCCCGGCAGGTCGAACCCTTCGGGTTCCGTGAAGAAGAAGCCGACCGTTCCGTTCTCCAGCTGGTCGGACAGTGTCTTCTTGTTGTCCTTCTTCTCGAAGCCCTTGTTCAGGTCGGCGGACACCGTGACGTCCAGTTCATGGGACTCGCCCAGTTCGAAGGCGCCGTCATAGCCGGCATGGATGACCGGAAGGACATAGACGCCGGAACGGAGCAGCTCCTTGCCGCCGCTGTCCTTGGCCTTGCGCTGGCCCACGAAGGCAACCAGGTCGAAGGAGAAATTCTTTTCGTAGCTGTAAACCGTGACCGCCAGGAACTTGTCCTTCATGTCCAGTTGGTAATCCGGCAGCTTGATGCCGCTGAAATCCCAGGACGGCAGGCCGATGACATCCTTGACGGCGTCCTTGACGGACGGCGGGATGGCCCGGTACAGGGCGATCGCGAATTGCAGGCCGTCCTGCCAGGTCTCGATGCTTCGGGCATCCTCGGACAGCAGCAGGATATCTTCCACGACCTTCGCCACTTCCCGGGATGTCTCTTCGGCCTGTTCATAGAGTTTCTGCGCCTCCTTCGCGGCCTTTTCAGCCTCGTCGATGGCATCCTTGAAATCCTCGTACAGTTCCTTGGCGTCCTTGTAGTAGGACATGAACGCCTTGCGGGCCGCTTCGATGACCTGCGGCAGGAGTTCTTCGCGCAGCCAGCGCTTGACTTCCCGCTCGATCAGGGTCAGGAACGGCCGGATGACGACATTGTAGACCGCCTTCTTCAGTTCGGCCCAATAAGCCGTGAAGGCATCGTCCGCGAAGGCCTTGACCTTCGCCGGATAGTTTTCGATGCTCTTCGCGATGCTCTTTGCCTGCGTACCCGCCTCGCTGGTCGCCGCTTCGGCGGCGCCGAGGATCTGTCCCATCGCTTTCTGCGTGGCCACCTTGAAGCGCAGGTAATAGCCATCGATATCGGAGGGGACGAACTGCTTGATCTGGTCGGAGAAAATCGTAAAATAGGCCATGAAATCGAAATCCGAGAACGGATTCTTCACGCTCTTGCCGGCAAGCAGGTTGTTGACCTGATCCACACCGAAAGACTTGAGCTGATCCAGGTTGCCAGGAATCCCGGCGGTCTGACGGTTGAACTCAGCCTCGAGGGCCGCCACCAGGTTCTGGAAACCGTTGGTCCAGTACTGTTCGCTGAAGACTTCGGTGACCTGTTTTTCGATATCCTGGATGATCGCCTTGTAATCTGCGATCAGGTTGATCTTGCCGGCGGCGTCCTGCGCCTTTTCCAATTCGCCGAGCAGGGACTTCTCCCAGAGGTCGGGATCGACCTCCTTGAAGATCGCATGCTCCTTCGCCTTCTCCGTGACGACCTTGACCAGCGGATCGACGAAAACCTGCTCCAGCAGGTCCATCATGCCCTTCGGGACGCCGGCGGCCAGGAAAGACTGGTAGACGACATCGGTTCCTTCCAGGAATGCGCTCTTTCCTTCTCCGACGAGCTGCTGCGCTTCGCTGATCAAGGCATCGGCCTGTTTCTTCAGGCCGTCCTGCAGTTCGCGCAAGATGGATTTCCCGCCGTTTACGAATTCATAGAAATCCTTCTGGAGTTCGTTCCGCACGGCGATGGCATAACTCTCCAGCACCTTCTTGACATCCAGCAGGAACTGGATGAACTGCCGGATCTTCTCCTTGACCTCGGCGGCGATGGCGGATGCCTGGGACTGCAGTTCCTTCTGCAGGCGGACGATCAGTTCATTGAGGATTGTCCCGATGGAACTGAAGTCCGGCACCTCCGGATTGAACGCCTGGACCAGGGAGTAGATGTTGCCGAGCAAGGCGACCGCGTCGTCATAGGTATGGATCGGGAACTGCTCCTTCAGGTAGGACACCGGTTCCGTGAACATCTGGGCGACCTTGGACCAGCGGAGCACATAGAGCTGTACCGTCGGGCAGATGGCACGGACCTCGGCCGCCGCCTCTTTCAGGGCGGCATTGGCATCCGCTACGAAACCGGCCTTGTTCTTGGCATAAGCCGCCGCCAGTTTCCCGTCGATCTCGGCAAGCAGTTTCTCGTCGTCGTCCGTCGTCGTGATCTGGTAATCCTTGATGTATTTCGCGACCTCAACAGTCTGCGTCCGGATCAGGCCCAGGAAATCCAGGACCCGGTAAATCTTCTCGAGAATCTCGCCGACCTGGCCGAAGGGGCCGAGGATCTCCTGCATCGTCTTCTCCAGTTCCTTCCGGAGCAGTTCGTATTCGGCCTCCAGCAGGCTCTTCGCCTCGGACGCCGCCTCTTTCAGCTGTTTCTCGATCTCATCCAGGCGCTTGCGGATCTCCTCGATCCGCTTGTAGACTTCCTGCTTGACTTCCTGCTTGGCTTCCTTGACCAGTTCCTTGACCTGGTCGATATGCCGCGCCAGTTCCCGGAGCTCATCGTTGAAGACTTTCCGGGCGTTGCGGAGCAGGACCGTCAGGATATGGTCGAAGACCCTTTCGGCGAACTGCTCGGTAAAATAGGTGTCGTCTATGAACGACGCGAAATCCGCATATTCCTTCTTCAGGGAATCCCACTCGAAGTCACGGAACTTCTTGACCAGTTTGGCCAGGTCCACGATCAGGTCGAGCAGCGGTTTGATCCGGCCGCCGATCGTCCCGTCGCCGAATGCGACGCCGATCTCGAAACCGCCCTTCTTGTAGGTCAGTTCATGTTCATTCCCCTCCTCCAGGGTGAACAGGCCGTCGAAGGTCAGTTTGGCTTCCCCGTCATTTTCGCCGGGTTCGATCTTGACATTGTCCCAATTGATGCCTTCGCTGCCCAGTTCCTGGACGGCGGCGCCGATCGAATCGGCCGTCGAGAAGAGAGAACTGATCAATTCGTAGAGTTCCTCGTTCTTCTCGAAGTTGGACAGGTCGTAGCCGAGCCGTTCGAAGACATAGCCGATGAATTTCGAGAAAGACACTTCCGCTTCGCCGACCCGTTCCTTGAGTTCGGCAAGGGTGCGGGCAGGTTTCGGATCGATGTCTTTATCCGGGAGGTAGGACGGCAGGTCTCCGAGGAAATCCTCGAGCAGCGCGTCTTTGGTCATGGTAAGGAGGGTGCCCAGTTTGAGGAAGAACTGGTCCAAAACGGAGGAGGCAGGATCGGCAGACATAACCTACAGGATTTAGGGTTTCACGATCTGGCTTTCTCTCGCCGCAAAAAGCTCGCTTCTTCGCCGTATGCAATAATAAGAAAAAATATACAATAAAACAACCACCTTCGCAAAGAAGATGGTTGCAAATTGAAAGTATTTTTACGTACGTAACGGAAAACCCTACTTAGGTAGGCCGAAAACAGCAGATAACTCGGCCATTTGGCCATCGGTCATGCCTTCCGGCTCGAACCCCATGTTCTTGCCCGCAATGTAGATCTGGGCCGCCTTGTTGAGGACATCAACTTGGTCGAAGGCGTCCATAATGTCCCGATCCACGGCAAAAACACCATGTTTTTCCCACATGACGACGTCATAATCCTCCGAAATGGCCTGGATGGTCGCATCGGCCAGTTCTACGCTGGAGGGCAGCATGTACGGAACCATGCCGAGTCCGCGCGGGCAGAAGGCCTTAGTCTCCGGGATCATGGACCAGAGCAGTTTCGTCGCGACATCCTTTTCCATGAACCGTTTCGAGTGGGTCATGGCGACCAGTTCGATCGGATGGGTATGCAGGGAAGCTTTGTAGGGATAATTATTCGTAAGTAAATAATTATGCACGCTCAAATGGGAAGGGAGTTCCGAAGTCGGCGCCACCGGAAGGTCGGCCACGATCTCATACGAAGCGCAGTCATCCAGGATCCGGATCACGGATCCGTTCGCCATCGGATCGCGGGCCAGGTCGCGCATCCTTTTCTGCGTACCCTTGCAGTAGAACCAGCATCCCTTGAGTTTGGGGAGCACCGCGCCGATCGGGCGGGGGCCGGCGATGGCCGGCAGGGCCCGCATCGCCTCGTCGACATATTCGGTGATGTTGACGGTAATGTTGCCGCCGTTGCGTTCGGCCCAGCCTTTCTGCCAGAGATAGCCGGCCACTTCGGCGACTTTCCCGATTTCGGCCTGCAGGGCAGGTCTGTTGTCCAATATACTAGCCATTTTCATGTCATTCCATCAAGTCTGCCCGGACAAGCCGGGCAGACGGTTCATCTAAAGTAATTGCGGCAGGAACGTACTGATGATCAGCACGACGATACCGGCGACCAGGACGGCGACGGTCTGGCGGGAGACGCCTTTCCATTCCTTGAGCAGGATTCCCCAGACATTGGAGAACACGACATTGAGCGACATCAGGATGCACCAGCTGAAGGTGATCAGGACCGGATAATCCGTGAGGAAGCCCTTGCCCAGGCTCAGTCCGAAGAACTGGCTGTACCACAGCAGGCCGGCCAGGCAGCAGAACAGCAGGTTGTTTGCCCACAGGCTCCCCTGCCGGTAATCGCCCCAAGTCCGGTTCTTTCCGTTCTGGTAGAAACAGTAGACGGCATTGGTCAGGAAGCCGCCGAACGTCACCAGCATCGTCGCCGGCAGGGTCTGGAAAATCGGCCGCGTGCCTTCCAGATACAAACCCTCACCGAAACTCAGGCCGATGTTGAAGCAGGCGCTCATGAAACCCGCCAGCAGGGCGACGAAGATGCCTTTGCCGAAATTGAAGTCCTTGACGGCTTTCTTCTTCTCCTCCTCGGGAAGCGCGGCGGATTTCATCCAGCCGGCCACGCCGATGATGGCGATGCCGATCAGGGTCACGACTACGCCGATGATCACAGCGCTGGTCAGGTCACCGGTCTTTCCGGTGAAGACGGGGCCGAGGATGGCGCCCAGCGCCGAACAGGTACCCAGGGCGAGGCTCTGGCCGAGCGCGACGCCCAGGTAGCGCATGCTCAGGCCGAAGGTCAGGCCGCCCACGCCCCAGAGGACGCCGAAGAGGATCGTCAGCCAGGTGGCTTTCGGATCGGCGTTCATCAGGGCGAGCAGGTCGGAGAAACTGCCGCCGGTCCCGGACAGGGACAGCAGGGATCCGAGCAACGGGAAGAGGAGCCAGGCGAAGACACCCTGGACGATCCAGTAGCTTTCCCAGCTCCAGTTGCGGATCTTGTTGATCGGCACGTAACTGCTCGACTGGCAGAACGCGCCGACCGCAATGATCAGGAGTCCGATGACGAGGTTCATGGCACTAGCGCTTGCTGGTCACATCCTTCTCGTACTGCTCGATGCACGGGATGAACTCCTCGCCCACCGGCACGCCGTTCTTGTAGTTGAAATAGTCGAAGACGGCGCCGAACGGCAGGGTCTTGGCTTCTTCGAGAAGGGCCAGGCGCTGGAAGCCGCGGCCGGTGTCTTCGTATTCACGCAGTTTGGCCAGCGGTTCGAGCAGGGCGCTCAGGACGCACTTCTGGGTGGCGCGGGTGCCGATGACATAGGCGCCGATGCGGTTGATGGCGGCATCGAAATAATCCAGGCCGATGTGGCAGCGGCTGAGGGCATCCGCACGGACCATCTCCTTGAACAGGTCGAGGGTCTGGTCGTTCATGATCGTGACGTGGTCGGAGTCCCAGCGGACCGGACGGCTGACATGGAGCATCAGTTCCGGGACGAAGAGCAGGAGCGAAGCGACCATGTCGGAGACGTTCTCGGTCTGCTCGTAATGGCCGGTATCGAGGGTGTACATGAGCTTGCGGGTCGCGCAGTAGCCAGCGACGAAGTCGTGGCTGCCGACCGTGTAGCTTTCCAGGCCGATGCCGAAGAGCTTGGCCTCCAGGCAGGTCTTCATGCCGGGCAGGTCCTCCTTCAGGATCTCGTCGAGGGCTTCGGCAAAGATCTGGCGATAGCGCATGCGCTCGACCGTCAGGTCCTTCGAACCGTCATGGACCCAGATGTTCATGATGCAGGGATCGTCCTGCGCCTTGCCCATCGCATCGGCGATGCGGCGGCAGCGCTTGGTATGTTCGATCCAGAATTCCCGGATGGCCGGATCCGGATTGGCCAGGCTCAGGTTCCCGCTCTTGGGATGGCCGAAAGAGGTGGAGTTAAAGTCGAGTTTCATGCCGTTTTCCCGGGCCCACTGGATCCAGCTCTCGAAATGCTCCGGCCCGCACTGGTCGCGGTCGACGAACTTGCCGCCGAAATCGCCGTAGATTTCGTGGAGGTTGAGCCGGTGGGAACCGGCGAGCAGGCTCTTCGCGAACTTGACGTCCGCGCGGACCTCATCGATGTTCCGGGCGCGGCCCGGGTAGTTGCCGGTCGTCTGGATGCCGCCGGACAGACCGGCTGCGCTCTCGAAACCGATGACGTCGTCGGTCTGCCAGCAATGCAGGGAAATCGGGGTTTTCTCGAGGGTTTCGACAGCCTTGTCGGTATCCACGCCGATGGCGGCGTAGCGCTCCTTGGCGATCTCGTAGGCTTTCAGGATCTGTGCTTCTTTCATAATGCTTGTATTTTTGTGATTATTTGGCAGGATAGAAGGTTTGGACGGCGAAGGCGTCCGCCACCAGGCGCCGCATGTCCCAGCGGTCGGCGACCAGGCCGGCCGCCTGCGCCTGTAGCATGACATTGCCGATGGCGGTCGCTTCGGTCGGACCGGCGACGACCGGAATGCCGAGGGTGTCCGCCGCCAGCTGGGTCAGGTAAGCGTTGGCGGAACCGCCGCCGATGACATGGAGCTTTTCGATCGGGAACGGAGCGAAGCCGCGGAGCATATCCAGAACTTCCTTGTAGCGGCAGGCCAGGCTCCGGTAGATGCAGCGGATCATCTCTCCGTCCGACTGCGGGACCGGCTGGCCGGATTCCGCAAGGGCCCGGCGGATTTCGGCGTCCATGTCGGCGGGATTGGCGAAACGCGGGTCGTCCGGATGGATCCGTCCGGCGTAGGATTCCGAAGCCTTTGCCATGTCCACCATTTCCGCATAGGTATATTCGCGCCCGGCGGCTTTCCAGACCTTGCGGCACTGCTCGAGCAGCCACATGCCCGTGATGTTCTTCAGGAACCGGGTCGTCCCTTCGATGCCGCCTTCGTTGGTGAAATTCAGGCGGGCGGATTCGGCGTTGATGACCGGCTGCGGCACCTCGATGCCCATCAGGCTCCAGGTCCCGCTCGACAGGTAGGCGAAATGCCCGTCGGCGGCCGGCACGGCGGCGATGGCCGATGCGGTATCATGGCCGGCGACGGCGATGACCGGGACCGGACCAACCCCCGTGGACGCTGCGATGGACGGGCGGAGGGTTCCCACGAGGGTTCCGGGCTGCACGATCGGACGGAGGATATCGCTGCGCACGCCGAGACGGTCCAGCAGTTCTCCCGCAAACTGGCGGGTCCGCTGGTTCATCATGCCCGACGTCGAAGCATCCGTATATTCGCAGACTTTGTTTCCTGTCAGCAGATAGGACAGCAGGTCCGGCATGAAGAGGATCTCCCGGGCGCCGGCCAACGGGGCGGCCCCTTCGCGCGTCTGCGCATATAACTGGAAGATGGTGTTGAAATCCATGATCTGGATGCCCGTCACATCGTACAGTTCTTCCCGGGGCAACGTCTTGAACACCTCTTCGGGCACACCGGCCGTATATGGGTCGCGATAGGCGCGCGGCAAACCGAGCAGGCTCCCGTCCGGCGCGATGCAACCGAAATCCACGCCCCAGGTATCAATCCCTATGGAATTGATTTCAATCCCCTTGCGGCCGAGATCGGTCAGGCATTTGAGGAATTCTTCATAAATGGAATAGACATTCCAATAATACTTCCCGCCCAGTTCCAGGATCTGGTTCGGGAACCGGCAGACTTCCTCCATCCGGAATCCGTCCGGGCCGAAAGTCGCCAGGATGCCACGGCCGGAAGTCGCGCCGCAATCGAAGGCGAGAAAAGTATGACGCTGCTCCATGTTCGTTTGATTTTTGGCAAAAATACGTGATTCGATGCAACTGTAAACTAAAGAAAATGCGATATAAACTTTGATTTTTGACAAAACGACATTCCGGCCGTTATTTTCAATCCGCCACCTTTGTTTTTTCGCTCCATCACATTAAATTTGCATTCTGGAACGAAACAGATAAAATGATAGATATGAAAAACATGCGTATTCTTTGGGCGGTCGCCCTGCTTCTGGCCGTCTCCTGCGGCAATGCCGGCAAAAACGCCAAGGCGCCCGCCGAAGCCGCCGAAACCCGCGCCGTCTCCCAGGACGGTCCTGCTTCCGTCGTCTATTTCACCCGGGAAATCACCCCGGAGAGCCTCGTCAAGATTTATGAGGCCGTCGGCAGGAAAGCCACCGGCAAAGTGGCCGTCAAAATCTCCACCGGCGAGATGGGCGGCAACAACTATCTCAAGCCGGCCCTGATCGAACCACTCCTGCAGGAAGTCAACGGCCGTCTCGTCGAATGCAACACCGCGTATGCCGGTTCCCGCATGGAGACGGAGGACCACCGCAAGACCATCGAAGCCCACGGATTCAAGGATGTGGATATCATGGACGAGGAGGGCGAAATCAAGATTCCCGTCAAGGATGACAAATGGATTAAGTACGATATCGTCGGCTCGCATCTGAAAAATTATGATTTCATGATCAACCTGGCCCACTTCAAGGGCCATGCGATGGGCGGCTTCGGCGGCGTGCTGAAGAACGCTTCCATCGGCGTCGGTTCCCGCAATGGAAAGGCTTATATCCACTCCGCCGGCAAGACCGAGGATTACCACACCATGTGGCAGAACCTCCCGGAAGGCTGGGACCAGAGCCCGGAGAACAACACCCCCTTCATCGAATCCATGGCGGCGGCTGCCCAGGCCGTCCACGAGTTCTTCGGCGGTGGCAAGAACATCCTCTACATCGACATCATGAACAATATCTCGATCGACTGCGACTGCGACTCCCATCCGCATGATCCTACGATCCAGGACATCGGCATCGCCGCTTCCGTGGACCCTGTCGCCCTCGACAAGTTCTGCCTCGACCAGGTGTTTAACCTGCCCAATGACGAGAACAACGACACCAAGGCCCTGCTGGAGCGCATCAACCAGCGCCACGGCACCCGCATCGTCTATCGCGGAGAAGAAATGGGGCTTGGCACCACCAAGTATACGGTCGTCAACATAGACTGATGATTCAGCGTCATGTAACGAAAAGAGGGGCCCGTCCGGCTCCTCTTTTCATGTCATTGATTATCCTCTGTATTCGGTCGGAGATTCGCCCAGATAGCGCTGGACATAGCGGCTGAAATAAGCGGGCGAAGAGAAATGGAACAGGTCCGAAATCTCTGTGAACGTCCGGTCCCGGTCCCTCAGTTGACGGGAAATGTCCAGGATCGTAAACCGGTTGATCCACCAGTTGGCGGAATGGCCCGTCACGGTCTTCGATATTTCAGACAGATACTTGGGCGCAACGCACAGTTCGGAAGCATAATAGCCGACTTCCCGGTTCTCGCGGTAATCGCCCCGCTCGAGCATGCCGATGAAACGCTGCATGGTCGTGGCCGACTGCGTCTGGATTTCTTCCATTCCGTAAATCCGGGCATGGAAATCGAAGAAGTCCAGGATGAGCGTCTGGACCGTGCTGATCATCACCTCGTCCAGGAAATGATGCCAGACCATGGCCCGTCGGCGTTCCACTTCCTCGAAGTCCCGCCGGCAGCGGGCGAACTCCTCCTCCGTCAGATGCATGACCGGATTCTGCGCCAGCGACAGCGAACCCCGCATGCCATAGTTGGTATTCGGCGTCGATTTTTCGATAAAAGTCGGATCTATGTAGAGAATCCGGACGCGAAAATCCGCTGAAGGGGCGACGGATTCGATCAGTTGCGTGGCGCGGATGATGGTGCAATCTTTTTCGCGGATGGTGAAGAGCGAGTCGTTGTATGTAATCTCGCATTGGCCGCCCAGGCAAAGGATGTGGGCCAGGTGCAAAGCGACCTCCCCTTCCCCGATGCCATCCAGCGAATCCCGAATAATGATTTCCTTGGTCATAACATAGCGAAAATAAGCTTTTTCCGCCAATTCCGGAATTTTTAACGGAATAATCTGCTATAATTGCAACAATTGGGCCGGTCTTTCTTCCGACCTTTGCAACAGGAACAAAACAAACAAATCACACAGATATGAAAAGAATTGCACTCCTCATCAGCGCGCTGCTTCCCCTGTTGGCAGCCAGCGTCCGCATCCAGGCCCAGTGCGAAAAGTACGGTATCGTCCTCGAAGACTGGTTCCCGCTCGGCGGCCAGATGAGCCAGGGTGCCCTCTTCCGCGATCCCGTCATCATGGAGATCGCCGAGGCCCATGGGAAATCTCCGGTGCAGATCATCCTCCGCTGGCATGTCCAGGACGGCCGTTCCGCCATTCCCGGCTCCAAGACCCCTTCGCATATCGATGAGAACATCGACATCTTCGACTTCGAGCTGACCGCGGAAGACATGCAGAAGATACGTGGCATCAACAAGGAAGACCCCTTCTTCAAGATGCCCGGCCAGAATGTCCGCCGGATGTCCGAAACCAACAATGTCGTCCCCCGGTTTTAAAAAACGGCCCGAAACCGGGAAAAAGGTAAGGCAAACGGAAAAAAGGGAAAACCGGAAGGCCAGTTGTGGCCTGCCGAGCGGAACCCGGAAGCCCGTTACCGCAACGAGAATGTCTCCCTGAACGACATCGTCAAGGCCAACCAGCAGAAGGATTAACTTGCACGGAGCCGCTGAAATTCTTACCTTTGTACGACACAAGCATCGTCATACATGAATTTCAACGGAATCATCGTAGGAGCCGCCGTGTTCCTTATCATCGGAATTTGCCATCCGATCGTCATCAAGATGGAATATTACTGGGGCAGGAGGAGCTGGTGGCTCCTCCTGCTTGCCGGTTTTCTCTTCTCGGCCGGTTCCCTCTTCATATCCAGCACCGTATTGTCTACCATCGTCGGGGCAGCCGCTTTCTCCTGCTTCTGGGGCATCCATGAAATCCTCGCCCAGGAAATGCGCGTCCTGCGCGGCTGGTTCCCGGAAAACCCGGCCCGCCACGCATATTATGAAGCCCGCCGCCAGGAACTGGGCGACATCGGCCTGCATCCCAGCCACAAAAAACTGAAAGATAAAATCGGCTGAGAATCCTCGGTCAATCAATGGATAACCTGACGTTTTAACGACATGAAACGAATCCTTCCCCTGTTTCTTTTGCTCGCCGGTCTGACCGCAGCCGCGCAGACCCGCATCACTGACCTCCGCATCCAGCACGCCGACGCCCCGCTTGCCGTCGAAGACCGTCATCCGGTCTTCAGCTGGAAAATGGAATCGGCCGAAAGAGGCCAGCAGCAGACCGCCTACCGCATCACCGTGACCCGCGAGAGCGACGGCAGCCTCCTGTGGGACAGCGGAAAGGTAGAAGACGGCCGTTCCGTCGGAATCCCCTACCTCGGCGTGGCCCTCCAGCCGGAAATGGGCTACGGCGTCGCCGTCCGGGTCTGGGACAAGGACGGAGCCGAGCACCAGGTGGAGAGCCGTTTCGAAACCGGCCTGATGAACCCGAAACAGTCAGCCTGGAGAGGTGCGGACTGGATCGGCTCGAAGCAACTGACCCTGGACGCCGCCTCGCAGAGCATTTTCGACATCCGGACCGGCCTGCGGATCGTCCGCGGCTCGGAAGCCGCCCTGATCCTGGGCGCGGAGGACTTCCGGCTGAAGAACGCCTTCCTGAACGGGTACGGCGTCGCCTCCGAGACTTCGTACATCAAAGTCGTCCTGGACCCGGCCAAGCCGGAACTGCGGATCTACCGGGTCGGTTACTTCCCGGGAGACCGGGCGGACACCCCCGTCGCCGTCATCAACCGGGAAACCTACCCGGAAACCAACCTGAACGACATCGTCGCCAAGGGTGATAAGCATACCCTTGAAATCCATGTCGAAGTCGGCGACATCAGTTTCCGCATCGACGGACAGGATCTGATGACAGCACCCGCCCGGGGCCGCGGCTTCGGAGGAGGCGGTTTCAACGTCGGGATGACCGGCGGCGGCACGCGTGCCTCCCGGATCACCCTCAACAAGATCGGCAGCGGCGGCAATTTCCCGTCCTTCCCGAACTTGGCGTCCATCGGTTTCGCGGCGGCTCCGCAGACCGAAGTGGAATACACCGCGTACCAGATCCTCAACGCCGGACAGAGCGAGGACCGCATCGTCTTCGACGCGGACCGCTATGGCATTTTCGAAGGGAAACCCGGCGTCAGCATTGCCGGCAGCCGGATCACCGTCCGCAACCAGACGGCCCGCGAGACCCTCGCCTGGGCCGATCCGTCCCACGGCGCTGAAACCATGCTCCGTACGGAATTCAAGGCCGCGAAACCCGTCAAGTCCGCCCGGCTCTACGCCTCCGCCATGGGTATCGCGAACCTCTTCCTCAACGGAAAACCCGTCAGCGGCGACTGGTTCATCCCCGGCGACAGCCAGTACCGGGAGACCATGTGCTACCTGAAATATGACGTCACGGACCTCGTCCGGGAAGGAGCCAACGCCCTCGGCGTAGAACTCGCCGGCGGCTGGTATACCGGCTACATGACCTTCACGACCTCCAACTTCAATTTCTTCGGCGACTATACCGCCCTCCTCGCCCGCCTCGTCCTGACCTATGAAGACGGGACCCGTGAGGAAGTCCTCTCCCGCCCCGACGGATGGAAGACCTGCAAGGACGGTCCCGTCCGCCTCGGCAGTTTCTTCCAGGGCGAACGCTACGACGCGCGCAAGGAATGCAAGGGCTGGACGGAGCCGGGCTTCGACGACAGCGCCTGGCAGCCGGCCGAGCGGATCGAGAAACGCGACTGGATCGACTTCGACATCGTCGCCCGCTACGATGAACCCGTCCGCGTCCGCGAGACCCTGACCGCACAGCGGCTCATGCCGGTCTCCGACCCGCACACCCACATCTACGACATGGGCGTCAACATGGTCGGTGTGCCGGAGATCACGATTCCGGCCGGATGGCTCAAGGAAGGCGACACCGTCATCCTGACTTACGGCGAGCAGCTCTACCCCGGGCTCAAGGGAGACAGCAAGGAGTACGTGCAGCGCTTCGGAAAGAAAGGCCGCAACGTGGCCGGCCACATCCTCTATGAGACCAACCGCGCCGCCCTCGACGCCGATTTCTATACGGCTTCCGGCAGCGGAGCGGTCACGATCCGTCCCTCCAAGACCTTCCGCGGCTACCAGTACATCCAGGTCTGCATTCCTTCCCATGAAGGCGCTCTTCCGAAAGAGAACGTCAAGGGAGTCGTCCTTTCCTCTTCCGAAATCCCGACCGGCCGCTACGTCGCCACAACCGCCGACGGCAACCGAACCGGTACCCTGGTCAACCAACTCTTCAAGAACATCCAGCGCAGCCAGTTGGGCAACTTCCTGACCATCCCGACCGACTGTCCGCAGCGCAACGAGCGCATGGGATGGACCGGTGACGCCCAGGCCTATACCCGCACCGGCACCTACAACGCCGATGTCCAGAATTTCTTCCGCCAGTGGATGGTCGCTCTCCGCGCCGACCAGGGCGTCGGCAACGACCGGGAAGTCCCCGGCGGCATCGGGTCTACCGTCCCGACCTACAACAAGGCCGACGACACCTCCTTCGCCAACGGAACGACCTGGAGCGCAGCAGTCTGCATGGTCCCCTGGCAACTGTACAGCCAGTACGGGGACACCCAGGTCATCGAGGAGAACATGGAAGCGATGATGGACTGGCTCAACGGCATGGCGTTCTACGCCAACAAGGATTTCCCGTATCTCTCGACGAAAGCCAGCGGCCTGGCCGACCACCTCGCCCTCGACAACCGGACTCCGCCGGACCTGGTCAACAACGCCATCTACATCCACATGATGGAAGTGACGGCCCGCATGGCCGAAGTCATTGGCCGGACGGACTATGCCGCCATCCTGCGCGACCGGCATGACAAGGCCGTCGACGACTGGAACCGGGCCTATGTCGACCCGGCGACCGGCAAGACCCGCGGCCTGACGGGCAAGACGGTCCACACCCAGGCTTCTTACGCCACCCCGCTGAATTTCAACGTATTCAATGCCGCCAACAAGGCCCGGGCCGAGCAGCATCTCGCCGACCTGGCCGCCCGTCCGGCCGAAAGCGGCCCGACGGCCGAGGAACAGGAAGCGCAGAAGGGTCTCCAGAACGACCAGACCAGCGCTTTCGGCGTGCTCGGCTCCGGCAATACGGATTTCAACTTCAAGCCATACACCATCACGACCGGTTTCTCCGGGACGCCGAACATCCTGCCGGCCCTCAGCCGCGCCGGACGGACCGAAGAAGCCTACCGGATGATCACCAACACGGAATTCGCCTCCTGGCTCTATCCCGTCACCAAAGGCGCGACCTCCGTCTGGGAACGCTGGAATTCCCTGGACACAGCCTTCTCCGAGCCGAACCAGAACAGCATGAACTCCTTCAACCACTTCGCCCTCGGCGCCGTCGGCGGCTGGATGTTCGAATTCCAGCTCGGCATCACGACCGACCATGCGGCGGGTGAAGCCGGCTACAAGCACTTCGTCCTGCAACCCTCCTGCGGCGGTTCCTACACCGCCCTGGAAGGCAGTTACGATTCCAACTACGGACGCATCGAAAGCGCCTGGACAGCGGAGGAAGGCGTCATGACCTCCTACCGCTGCACCGTCCCGGCGAACACCACGGCGACCCTGTACCTGCCGGTGGCCGAAGGCATCCGCGGGGAAAACGGCGACGGTGCCGCCTGCAAGGGCAACACCGTCCGCAATGGTCTGACGACGCTCCGTTACGAACTGACCTCCGGTTCCTACCGGTTCAGCATGAGGAACGGACGCGTCACGGTCGAATAAAGGGCTACTTCATCCGCTTGAGGAAATCGAGCACATACTGATGGTACAGTGCCCGCTCTTCCTGCTGGTGGAAACCGTGGCCAGCGCCGAAGATCAGGTGGAGCTCGCTCTTCGCGTAGACATTCGTCGCCTTGGCGGAATACTCCGGTTTGACCAGCTGGTCATTCGTTCCGTGGACGATCAGCACGTCTTTTTTGAAAGGAGCGATCTCCGCATAGATGTCGAAAGCAGGATCGATGACGGGTTCATAATAGGCCTTGCCGATCTCCAGTCCCATGAAATTGACCTTCTCCGGGATGTCGGCCGCCGTTTTGTACAAGGCGCGCCCGTCGTCCGGGATGCAGAGGGCCGGATAAATCAGGAGAATCGCGCGGATCTTGTCCTGGACCTTCGGTGCCGTGATCGCGGAGACGCAGCCACCCTGGCTCTCGCCGAGCAGGAAGACCCGGTCCGGATCAACGCAGTCCCAGCCACGGACGGCGTCCAGCACGTCCAGCAGGTTCTGGCGCTCCGTAAAGATCGACATGTCCAGACTGCTGCCGGAACTCTTCGAACCGCGGCCGCCGCCAGCGAAATCATAGCAATAGCAGACATAGCCTGCAGCCACCAGATCCGGGATCAGCGGATAGAACGCCGTATGGGAACCGCCGTATCCATGGGAAAGGATGACCGCGGGATGCTTCCCGGATGCCTTCGGTACATAAGCCTCGCCATAAATGTCATTGCCGGCACTCTGGACATGGATCTCCTTCATCTCGAAGTCGTCCCCGGTCGGAGGCTGGTTCATCCGGCGGAACATTTCCTGCATCTGTTCCTGGGACATCCCGCCGAAAGGATTGTTGCCGGCCGGCGGATTACCGCCGTTACGGCCCGGCTGCGCGGCGGCGCACCACGCCAGGAGCGCGGCCGCAAGAATCATTGCAAATCTTTTCATATCAATCGATTGTTATCGTGTTCAGGGAATTCGCAGGGAGTTCCAGCGTCCGGTTCTTGCCGGAGAGCTGCACCGTCACGGAAGCCGGCGCATCCGTCTGGTTCGCCAGCAGGACGACGACCTGGCCGTCCGGATTGACGAATGCCAGGGCATCGGCATACGTACCGCCCAGGTCCAGGACCTTGGCGCCGGGCTGCACGTAATGGCTGGCGTGCCGGAGCACATAGAACTCCGGAGTGAAACGCCAGGATGCGGCATAGCGGTTGACCACGACCAGGGAATTCTGCCGCCAGCCCCAGGTACTCGGTTCCCCTTCGAACAGGGAGGTATTCCAGTAGAAATAACCCTGGCAGCCGTTGGTGATATATTCCCGCATCAGGTCCCAGGCGTGCATGGCTCCCTTCCAGTCGTTGGCGCCGTTGCCGCATTCCTGCTCCGTCATGTAGCAGGGCAGGTCCGGGAACTGCGCATGCATGCCCGGCAACGCTTCCTTGCCGGCCCACTGGAAGCCCAGGCCTTTGATCCACGGCCCGACATCCGGATCCTTGACGATCTGGTCCCACATGCTGACATCCGCCCGCTCGATCGTGCCGAGCCAGACCTCCACGCCGTGTTTCTCCATTTCCGGACCGAGGAAAGAGATGAACTGCTTCAGGCCGTCCGGAGTCCAGGTACAGGCCGGATACCACTGGGCGGAATTCGGCTCGTTCTGCGGCATGACCATGAAAATGTCAATCCCCCGCTCCTTGTAGGCATCGACGTACTTTCCGAAATACCGGGCGTAGGCATCCAGGTATTCGGTGTCCAGTTCGAAGGCGTCCTCCCCTTCCCGGACCTGCATCGACTCATCCAGGCCGTTGTCTTCCAGGCTCGACGGATTGAAGCCGAACGTGCTCCCGCCGGTCGCGCGGGTATCCTCCGGCATTCCTTCCGCCCGTTTGCGCATCTCGGCGAAACGGCGCGCGATCGGCGCGGTGGACGTATTTGCGTAATGCTTGTTGATCTTCATCCATGCCGGCGGGCACCAGGGCGACGCCCAGACTTTGAGGGACGGATTCACCTCCTTGGCGGACAGCAGGAACGGAAGCAGGTAGCGTTCATCCCGTTCCACCGAGAAATGCTCCAGGTCGAAATCGCCTTCGACATCGTCATAGGAATAATACTCCAGTGCGAAGTCGCTGGCGCCGACCGGGGTACGGGCCATCGTCAGGTTGGCGCCGACGCCCGGGGCGAACAGTTCCCGGAAAATGGCTTTCCGCTCCGGTTCCGGCAATGCTTTGAGGGACTCCCAGCTCAATTCGCTGGCAGCGGTTCCGAACCCTTCCATCGTCTGGAGGGTCGCAGCCGGATCGATGACGACCGTCGCCTCCGCCGCATCCGCCCGGATCGCAGCGGCATCCTGGACCTGCCAGGGCTGCTCGAAGGTCGTACTGACCCACTCCACTTTTTCCTTCGCACAGGCGGCCAGCAGGAAGGCTGCCGCCAGGAACAGAACTGTCTTTTTCATATCATCGGGTTTTCAAATCATCAATCAGGTCGCAATAGTCATTCCGCAGGCGCTCGAAGACGGTGTGGAAGGGCCAGAGGACCGGGAGGAGGAAGCGGCAGCCGAAATGGGTGGTGTAGGCCCAGGCCTTGTCCTCCTGGATGGCCGTCAGGATGAGGTCCGGAATCCAGATCAGGCAGGACAGGACGCCGCAGAGCAGGAACAGCGGCAGGGAGAGTACTAAGAGCAGGATCCGCCGTCCGATCCGGTCGTGGCGGCGCTCCGGAATCCGGCCGATCAGGGCCAGGATCCGTTCTCGCAGTTCCTTGCACAGGGAACTGTAGATCTCCGCATCCGTCGCCTCCGGCCGCTGGGCGACATAAGCCCCGATATCGATCGGTTCGCCGACCCGGATGCACATCCGGCGCTGCCCCTGGAAGAAATCCTCGTAATCGATCCCGACCGGCACGATGCGGACGGGGACGTCCAGTTCGTCCGCCGCTTTCCGGGCGATCCGGAAAATGCCTTTCTTGACCGGCATCATCCCCCGCTCGGGACGGTGCGTTCCTTCGCTGAACAGGCAGAACGGCACCCCGTGCCCCAGACATTCGACAATCTCGTCGATGACGGCGAAATTCTTCGCCACCTCACTCATGCCGTTGCGTTCGCGGGCGATTGGAACGATACGCAGGAAGCGCAGCACCTTGGCCATCAACGGGTTGGCAAAAATATCCGAACGGGCGCCGAAGGCGACGGGCCCCTTGTGCAGTTGCAGGACCAGCAGCGGGTCCATCATCGCGGCGCAATGGTTCGGCGCGAACAGGATGGCTCCGTCGGCCGGAATCCGGTCCCGGCCTTCGATCCGGACGCTCCGGAAACAAAGCCTGGCGGTCCAGTCCACATACGGACGCATGAACGCATAGAAACGGTCGTATTCCCAGACAGCTGCCATAATGTTTCGATTGTCTCAAGACAAAGATACGGATAACGGCCCGCTTTTCAAAGCCCGATGCAAAAAGACGTGCTCCGACTCACGCCGGGGCACGCCTGCAGAAAATGTGTTTTGTGTTTGTGACGTCAGAGCCTTACGGCATCTGCTCGGAGAAATGACGAGTCATGTAAGCCAGGCCGCGGCGGATGGCGTCATACCAGTAGTAGGACGCATGGGCGCCGTCGAAGCAGCGGAACTGGACCTTCATGCCATTCTTCTTCATCAGCTGGTAGGTGGCGACATTGGCGTCGAACAGGAAGTCGTCGTCGCCGCAGTCCAGCACGAAGTTGACGCTCTTGGCCGCCTCGATCTGCTCTGGGCTGTAGTGGCCGCCGTTCATGTTGGCCGGAAGGACAGCCGGATTCTGGGCTTCGTTGTTGAAAGCGACGGGGCTGACCGCGGCGCTGATCGCATAGACGCTGGAGAACATGTCAGGATGGCGCATGCCGTAGTTGAAGGAACCGCCGCCGCCCATGGACAGGCCGCCGATGGCCCGGTGCCCCTTGTCGGCGATGACGCGGTAGCGCTTTTCAATGACAGGGATGAGTTCCTTGAAGAAATAATCTTCATATTTCCAGCCTTCCTGGTTGAAATAGCCCTGCTTGCCGCCCTCGTTGGCATTTGGGAAGACGACGATGCATTCGGCGGCCGTGCCGTCGTTCGTGATCATGGTGATGGCTTCGCTGATCATGGACACGGGGATGTTCGCCCACTCCCAGTCGTTTTCACCGGCACCGTGGAGCATGTAGACAACCGGATACTTGCGGTCCGGTTCCTTGGTATAGCTCTTCGGCAGCATGACCGAGAAGTTCTTGTCCACACCGAGGATTTCGCTGTGGAAATACAGATGTTCGACAGGGATCGGGAAGACACGGGCCTTGTGGGCGGCCGGGTCCTGCTCCTTGACCTGGAGGTTCTGCGCCTGGACGGCGGTCAGAGCCAGCACGCTGAGTGCAAGGGAGAAAATGATTTTTTTCATATCAAAAAATGTGTTTGGTTTTCCTTAAGGTTCCACCGTTATGACAAAACGGGCATAAGAAGTCAGGCTGGGCCAGCCGTTGTCGGTCGCCTCCGCATCCGTCATTACGATGACGCGGGGTTTCTTTCCGGCGGCTTCGACCTGCCGGGCTTCGAGGGTTCCGTCGTTCGGATAGACGGCTTCCTGCCGGCCTGAACAGGCCAGGCAAAGGAACAGGGCAAGGTAAACTGTTTTTTTCATCGTATGGTACGTTCATGGATTGCTTGACGGGGCCCCATCACGTCGTGGACGGGCCAGGTACGCGGTTTCGCCATCCGGGCTTCCGCCGTGCAGCGGATGTCCGCCACGGAGGCGCCGAACAGCAGGCGGTACGAACCGGCAGCCGTTGTCCAGGCGGAAGCGGACTCATCGAACGAAGCCAGGGTATAGGCATCCACCGGCATGGTCAGGACTTCGCTTTCACCCGGCTGGAGAAGGCGGGTCTTGGCAAAAGCCTTCAGTTCGCAGACCGGTTTTTCCAGGCCGCCGGAAGGGGCGGAGACATAGAGCTGGACCACTTCCTTGCCAGGCACGGAGCCCGTATTCGTAACGGTCACGGCGGCGGTCAGGCCGTCGGCCGTCACTTTGACGGAAGGCTTGGAATAGGCGAAGGACGTATAACTCAGTCCGTGGCCGAAGGGATAGGAAACTTCCTTGCCAAAGGACGAGAAATAGCGGTAGCCGACATAGATGCCCTCCTCATAGAGGGTATAATCCACATCCTTGACCAGCGGCTCGACACGGCCGGTCACCGACATGGTCGCACCGAAAGAGGCCGGTCCGTCGAAATCGAATGGGAAATTGTACGAGGACGGATGGTCGAAATACTGCAGCGGGAAGGTCATGGTCAGTTTGCCGGACGGATTGACGGCCCCGGTCAGGGCGTCCGTCACGGCGTTGCCGCTCTCCTGCCCGAGTTGCCAGGCCAGCAGGATAGCGTCCGGCCAGGCCTTCCAGGAGGCCGTTTCAACGACACCGGCGATATTCAGGACGACAACGACCTTCTTCCCGGCGACATGGTATGCGTCACACACATTGCGGATCAGGTCCGTTTCGGCCTGGGTCAGGTAGAAATCCCCCGGCAGGACACGGTCCCGCGCTTCGCCGGCATTGCGGCCGATCGTCAGGATGGCGACATCGCCCGCCGGTGCCAGGCTCCAGGCCTTGTCCCGGCTGATTTCCATTTCCGGGGCATAGGGAGCATGGTCGAACGGTCCGGGAACATAGTCGGCATACCGGGCGTCATGCAGTTCCAGATGGGCCTTGTACAGCCGGGCCAGTGCCGGATTGAGTTCGAATCCGGCATTCCGGAGCCCTTCCTCCAGGCTCACGACATAGGCCGCATTGACGGCGCCGGAGCCGGTACCGCCGGCGATGAACCGATAGGAAGTATTGCCGAAGAGATCGATCTTGCGGACATCCTTCAGCGGAAGGACACCGTCATTCTTGAGCAGGACCATCCCTTCGGAAGCGGCCTGGCGGGCGATCCGGGCATGTCCGTCCAGATCCGGCCGGTCCGTCGCGGCGCGTCCCCGGAACGTACCGGTCTTGAACACCAGTTCCAGCATCCGGCGGACACATACGTCCACGTCCGCCTCGGGCAAATCCCCGGAACGGACCTTTTCAACGATCTCCCGGATCTGGGACTTGTTGCCCGGCATCATGAGATCGTTCCCGGCCGAGACCTGCGCCGCCGTGTTGCGGCGGGCCGTCCAGTCGGTCAGGACGATGCCGTCGAACCCCCATTCATCCCGCAGGATGGTCGTCAGCAAGGCGGGATCTTCCTGGGTCCAGACCCCGTTGATCCGGTTGTAGGAAGACATGATGGTCCAGGGCTGCGCTTCGCGGACAGCGATCTCGAAACCTTTCAGATAGAGTTCCCGCAAGGCGCGGCGGCTGATGATGACATCGTCGTCCTTGCGGTTGGTTTCCTGGCTGTTCGCCGCGAAATGTTTGGCCGAAGTGCCGACCCCGCGGCCCTGGATGCCGCCGATCATGGCTGCCGCCATCTTGCCGGTCAGGTACGGATCTTCGGAATAATACTCGAAATTACGGCCGCACAGCGGATTCCGATGCAGGTTCAGCGCCGGCGCCAGGATGACGTCGACCCCGTAGGCAACCGCCTCCTCCCCCATGGCATCGCCGATGCTGCGCAGCAGGTCCGTGTTCCAGGACGAAGCCAGCGCCGTGGCGACCGGATAGGCCGTACAATAATATTTCCCGTCTTTCCCCCGATGCTCGACAGCCAGCCGGAGTCCGGCGGGGCCGTCCGCCATGACCACATTCGTGATCCCGAGCCGCGGGAATCCGTATGTCGATCCGCCGACGGACATCCGGTTGTCATAGATGGACGCGGACGCCGGCAGGTCATACACCGCCTCCGACGGATCGCCGCCGAAGAGCACACCCTGGTTGGCGCCCACGAGCAGGGTCGCCTTCTCCTCCAGCGTCATCACCGCCAGGACGGCATCGATGTCCGAGGGAGAGAGTTTCGGCTGCGCCAGCGCCGGCAGCAGACCGGCGCAGACACAGACGGCAGAAAGGAACGTACGCATCTATTGAACGGTTATGACGGTACGGAGATATTTCGTCAGTTGCGGTTCGCCGTTATCGGCGACCGTCAGCACGAGGTGGATCGTATCGCCGCTCTTGGCGTCGGCCGGGACGGTGACGGTCGTCGCAGCCGAAGAAGGTTCGGAAATGGCAACATCCCCCTGGTATGCACCGGTGACCTTCCACTGCGCCCAGCCGCAGGTCAAGGCATCGCCGTCCGGATCGGTCACGGAAGCTTTCAGTTTCAAGGTCTTGCCCGGAGCCGCCGTCAGCGCGAGCGGTCCCTCAACGACGGGCTCATGGTTCACAGCCGAGTAATCCGGCGTCGTAGACCAGGCCAGGCGCGCGGCGAAACTGTTCTGTGCGGCAGGAACGAAATCCGGAAGGACCGGATCCTTGCCTCCGCGGGTGGCGAAAGGAACGCTGTAACCGGTCGCTTTCTCACGGTCCGTGAGTTCACGGCAACGTCCGGCCCATCCGCCCCAATGCTGGTCTTCCCAGGCACGGAGGCCATTGCCGAGCAGATTCAGGAAGCAGGGCGTATCACCCTCGCTGATGAAACTGTCTTTCGGACGCGGAGCCGTCCAGACATTGTAACCCATGGCGCGGAGTTCTTCCGCGGAATAGCCGGACAATCCGAAATAGTCCGTCCGGTCGCCGGGGACCATCTGCTTTCCGTCCCCCCAGACACGGTACATTTCGCCCAGGATTCCCTGCGAAGAAATATACTTTCTCGTCCACTGCGCACCGTAATACAGCGTATCCGAAGGAGTTGAAACGCCGCGGGAGGCGCCATAGCCGATCGGAATGACGCCGGCATTGACATAAATGGATTCCACATCCGGCCAGTTCGGCTGGATATAATCCCGGAAAGAAGTATCCTGCGCACCGGACAGGCAAAGCTTGCACTTGGCGTTGACCTTGGCTTTGACCGCTTCCCACTGCGCCGTTCCGGCATATTCTTCCTCGATGGACTTCAGCGCCCGCGCAATGGTGCTGGGGCCGCCCCAAGCCTGAATGAATACCGGACGGGGATCGTCATCCAGAAGAACCTGCTTGATCAGGTCCGAACCCGGCGTATCCTCGGAGATATCCGCTTCAAATGCAACGTTGCCTTCGCGGATCAACGCTTTCAGGGATGCCGGAGACGGATAACCTGGATGGTGCTTGACAAGGTTGGGATAGACCTTCTCGTAGGCTTCCACGTCCTCGTCGATGAAACGTTCCCCTTCTTTCCAGCGCCAGGACGTCTGCGGTCCCAGGCCCATGCGGGCATATTCACTGCCTTCCCGCATCTGAAGCGTGCCCTTCCCGTCTCCTTTCCAATGCACCTGGCTGCTGGCGTAAATCAAGCCTTCCGTGTCGTAGTCCGTGGAGAAAAGCAGGTAACGGATGAGCGAGTTATGGTCATCCAATTCCGGGTCGCAAGTTACGATGACCCGCGGTTTCACTACCTGTCCGGTCCCTTTCTGGGAACATCCCGAAAGGACGGCAGCGGCCAAGGCCGCCAGAAAGATAATCTTTTTCATATACGAGGATTTGATGGTCGAATGGTTCTTCCACAAAGATAAGAAAACGAAACCATAAAACAAAAGAAATCGAAATCATTTCTTTATATAATCAGCGATTCTCATCTTTATAAGTTGGCAATCTATCCCCAACAAACTTGGATTAATTACGAGGCGGCCAGAATTTCTAATTCGTCCGGGATGAAATGATAGTACATGGCTTTAGACGAACTGAACCCATAAATATCCAACGACCAGACCAATGAGGGGTTGGCGCTATATAGAACATCATCATATGCACCATCGACTCCCCAATTCATTAAAAAACACTTATTAGTCAAAGGATATGTATTGGATGTTTCCTGCAATCCAATCATTAAATCAGGATGCAACTCGAGTAAATCAAAAACATTCATATATTCTATTGCTGTTACTCCTGATGGCAGCAATTCTACTGGATACCACGCATAAATGGTCGATGTATATGTTTGTATTGTTTTATAACCGTCAATGACCCATGTATGCGTTCCAATTCCTGGATCTGTAGCTGTCATTATAATAGGCGAATTCTGATCCTCTATATTATGAATAACGATGTCAATATCTGAATTTGATGAAAAGGGTTTCCACAAACACGTCAAGTTACAAGGCGCAATATCGAAATAATTATACGAAGTAACAGGGACACCGCTTAGTGTTGGTGAATATAACATCCCCAAACGAACGCCTACATCAAGCATCAAATCAGACACATATTTATAACCTATAGTGGTCCCTCCTATACGATGAAGAGGCATTTCAGACCACCTCGAAGAATTATAAACATAATTCAATCTGTCTAAAGTAAGAGAATAGAAGCCCCCTGTGTGTTGTAAAGCGCTTGAAATGGTAATGCCATGATACAACCCAGTTGGAAGATTAATCAGATTATGATAATAATACAAAACCTGAGAAATTGCAACCGCGGCGCAACCAGTAATGCATTTTCCTTCATCGGACAGATACATACTCGAATTCCAGGGGTGTCCACTGCCACCCAATTCTGAACAGTGATTGCCATCGAAAAGTGAACAGTTGAAGATCATTTGCAAGGGATATCGGTTGGCCCTGCTCGTAGTGGAGCGAGGCGAAGCCGAGCGGAATGG
>Ga0256405_10001395_pt1 | contig 66138 bp, 65 predicted proteins | sample RumenRJG_02DNA_FD_189096 | JGI IMG/M metagenome (GOLD analysis project Ga0256405, IMG submission 189096) | Bovine rumen microbial communities from Lethbridge, Alberta, Canada - RJG_02 | ecosystem: Host-associated > Mammals > Digestive system > Stomach > Rumen | place: Canada: Alberta... | reverse complement strand
TTTTCCTGATTCTGTCCGGCCTTGCTACTGGTGCCTCATGGCTTTGCTATTACAAGGCCTTGCAGATGGGAGACGCTTCAAAAGTCGTCCCGATTGATAAGTTGTCCGTTGTCATTACGCTGATACTAGCGTTTGTTTTTCTGCATGAAGAATTTACTTTTAAGTCAGTGATAGGGTGTATCCTGATTGGAGCCGGAACATTGCTGATGGTTCTGTGATACAAATTCCAGTTTATAGATTTGTTCGGTATAACGATTTTTACCATAATAAATTCAGCTTTACCATTGACATTTATAGCAACGTCTCCAGGCACGTCGAGACGGTAGTATTAATGTCATGGAAAGATGCATAAAGTCGTCAAAAGTGCTGTATTTCCGGGCTTTTCGGGCATTTGACCGTCAGCGGCAGGAGCCGGATCAGGCATCAGAAATCGCTCTATCAGAACATATCAATCGCTCCGAACAGAGGGTTGAGTAGGCCGTTTAGATGTCATAGGGTTGAGTGGCCGGTTTAGTTGTTTTTGCGGTAGGGCTGAGTTAGTGATTTGGATAACGGCAGGTTGTGGCTGTGATTTGAATGTCAGCACGACAACTCGGCGTTCGTGAGGATATGAATATGAGTACCAGAAAAGAAATAGTAAGCGGCTTTTATGATCAGTATGACGAAGATGGACGGACCACGAGATCCCGGCATGGCCAGTTGGAATTCTGCACAACAATGGCATACATTCATCGGTATGCAGCTCCGGGATCCAGGATACTTGAGGTCGGAGCCGGAACCGGTAGATACTCCATTGCCCTTGCAAAAGAAGGACTGGATGTGACGGCAGTCGAACTTGTCGAGAGCAATCTCGAGGCACTCAGAGAAAACAGCCAAGGGATCGTGAACCTTCAATCATTCCAAGGTGACGCGACGGATTTGAGCCGTTTTCCGGATAGCTCATTTGATGTAACGCTATCCCTCGGCCCAATGTATCACCTGTATGAAGCAGGCGAAGTAAACAGCGCAATTGACGAGGCAATTCGTGTCACGAAACCCAATGGGGTAATTCTGTTTGCCTTCATATCTGTGTTTGCGATTATGTATGCAAACTATTTCTACGGAAACTGGGCTGAAGGACAAGCAGAGAACTTTACGACTGATTATCAGGTAAGGCACTTCAAAGAACAGCTGTTTACCGGATACGATGTTATGGAGTTTGAGGGACTATTTCATGAGAAACCTGTCGAATGGATTACAACAGCAGGCGTGGATGGATTGCTGGAGCCCATCGAAAAACGTCCTGACTTTTCTATGACCGATGAGGAGTTTGAAGCTCTTGCTAAATGGCATCTGGCGTTTTCCGAAAAACGAGAGCTGTTGGGAACCACAAATCACCTCCTCTATATTTGCCGTAAGCAGGCATAAGAAATAGATTTAATCCGGGTTGAGAGGCAAAAAAAGACCGAATCAGAGCTTTATAAAGAGCTTGGAGGCCTGACAAAGGAGAAGGATAGATGGGAAGAGAGCATTCCCTATGTCGCGTCCCTCCGCCCCCATGAATCCATAAAGATACAGACAAAGGCTCTCTGGCTGCTGGGCGAGATGGGCTTCATCTATCCTCAGACCGTACAGGAAATGGTAAAACCGACCAATATTTGGGACGAGATGATCTTTCCCGCGTATAAATAAGTGTAAGCAGAAGTAAGCAGAACGGTTTGATTGAAAGGAGCGATCATGAAAGAGAACAAAACAATTACTCCCGAGCTTATTGAGAAGATAAACGCATTTGCCGCCGCAAATGCCAACTCTGATAAGAGCATCGAGGAGCTCTACGCCCAGTTCGCCGAGGAAAATGGAATCGAGATGTCGATGGAAGAACTGGCACGGCTCGTGGCCAGCGAACATGCAATTGGGATCGACGACGATACCTTGGGCAAGGTGGCCGGAGGTGGGGGTTTTGATATTCCAGATTACCTACAAGAAGCTGACCCTTCCGGATCGTGCCTCACCCCCGATACCCAGATCCTGCTTGCCGATGGCACCTCGAAGAGGGTCGACGAGGTGCTCGACGACGACATCCTGCTCGTGTGGGATTTCGACAAAGGATGCCTGTCCGCATCCCCGATCACGTTCTTCCATAGAGTCCAGGAAGAGGCCCCAGTCCTGCGCGTCAGCTTCTCGGACGGCACCGGCGTCGGCGTGGTCGAAGAGCACGTGTTCTTCGATGTGACCGACCGGAGGTTCGTGGCCATCACGACCGACGAGCAGGAAACCGAGCTGAAAGGCCACAGCTTCGCGAAGCTGGTCGACGGGCGGATCACAGAAGTGCAGCTGGAATCCATCCGGTGGGACGGCACGACGGACGGCTACTACAGCCCCATCTCCGAAGTGCATTTCAACTGCTTTGCCGATGGCATGCTCAGCATCTCCGGATTCCTGAAGGGATTCTACAACGTGTTCGATCTCGATGAATCAGGGCTGAAATACGACGCCGAGAAGAAGGCTGCCGAGATTGCCGCCGTCGGCGAGATCCCCTACGAGATGCTGGCCCGTTGCGGAAGCCGCGAGCTTTACGAGCGCAACGATTTCGGGTGGTTCGGCGTGTCCCTGGCAAAAGGCCTCACGACCATCCCCGAGATGATCAACCTGTTCGACTTCTTCCGTCCGTACTTCATCGGCGAGAGCGCGGAGTACGTAGCATAGAAAACATGCTTTCGAGCCTTTGAGAACTCGGATTGCGAATCATCTAGTCGAAGGATGCCTCAAGCGCTAACAAGGCAATGGCGATGATTTTCCGGGAGCAGAGAACCGCTCTGCTCCCGGAAATTATTACGTCAATCGAGGATGCACTGCGCTCGTAGGCGTTGTTTCGTCACCCGATTCTAGAGCTGCCAAAGAATGCCCCGGTCGTGTACTGCTTGAACGGTACACGACCGGGGCATTTCTGATCATCTTGGTCCCATGGGAGCGTTCGTGTACTGTCCGAGCAGTACACGACATCAGGGGGCAGGCCCTTTGGAGGCACCGCTTGTCGCTAGAGGTCGCAGGCTGCCTTGAAGCCGTAGGCGCCCTTTGCGGAGAGCGCCGCGTCCACGATCGCGCGCTCGAGCGCCTTGGTCGCCAGCACGCCCACCACGTCGAGCGGCATCGAGGACGGCAGCTCGTACTCCCCCGTCGCCATGACGAAGATGGTGTCGCCGTCGTTGGTGGTATGGGTCGGCCTGATGGTGTGGGCGTAGGCATCCGCCGCCATCTGCGCCACCTTGGTCGCCTGCGCCTGCGTCAGCTTGGCGTTGGTGACCACGCACGAGATGGTGGTGTTGGTGCGCGAAAGCGGCATGGTCGCACCAAGCGAGAGCAACGCCTCCGTGCTGTCCACGACGCGCTCCCCCGCCTCGTCAAGCAGGCCCGCGATGCCCGAGCCGCTCACGGGGTCCACGACGTCTCCCACGGCGTTCACCGCCGAGACGGCGCCGCAGACGAGCTCACCACAGGTCTGCACGGACTCGCCGAGGCCGGACTTCATGCAGCGCTCGGCGCCGGCAAGCTTGCCGACCGTGCAGCCCGTGCCCGCGCCCACGTTGCCCACGGCAAGCGGCAGGCGCTCACCGTCCAGCGCGGCGGCAACGGCGGCGGCACCATCGGCAGCCGTCGGGCGCACGTCGCTGCGGCCGCACATGAGGTCAAAGAGGCAGGCACCGCTCACGATGGGAACCTTGGTCACGCCCACGTCCAGCCCTATGTCGCGCCGCTCGAGCTCCTCCGCGACGCCCGTCGAGGCGGCCAGTCCAAAGGCGCTGCCACCGGAGAGCACCACGGCATGCAGCTCCTGCACCGTCTCCTCAGCGCGCAGGAGGTCGGTCTCGCGCGTTGCGGGAGCGCCGCCGCGCACGTCAACGCCGGCCACGGCGCCCTTGGGGCACACGACGACAGTGCAGCCCGTGCCTGCCTCGGCGTTGGTGGCATGTCCCACGTAGATGCCCTCGATGTCAGTTATGCTCTCATATTCACGCATGGCTTCCTCCCAATGCCCTTGTCACGAGGTCGGTCCCGGCCAGCTGGTCCAGCTCCCGCAAGACCCTCCCCACCGGCAGTCCGACCACGTTTGGATAGTCACCCACGATGCCGCTCACCAAGGATCGCCCCAAGCCCTGGATGCCGTAGGCACCGGCCTTGTCCATGGGTTCGCCCGACGCGACATAGGCCTCGACCTGCGCGTCGGTCAGCTCGAAGAAGGTCACGTCGGTCGTCTCCACAAACGAGGAGCGCCTCCATCCGTCCCGCACGTCAAAGGCCGCGACGCATACGCCGGTGGACACGTGGTGGGTCCTCCCCGACAAGATCTTGAGCATGCGTCGGGCGTCGGCGGCGTCATCGGGCTTTCCCAGCACGTCACCGGACTCGTCCCACACGATGGTGTCCGCCGCGACGAGCAGCTCCCCGTCACGAGGCGTCAGCTCGCGCGCGATGGCGAGCGCCTTTTCGCTCGCGAGGCGCTCGACCAGCTCGGTCGCCGACTCATCGGGCAGGCGCGTCTCGTCGATGTCTGCGGGAAGGACGGTCACGTCGATTCCGCAGGCACCCAGCAGCTCACGCCTTCTGGGAGATGCAGAGGCAAGAATCATACAAAACCTCACCTATAGCGCAGAGCCACCCACGCGTCTGGTGGGTGGCTCATCGATACGACAGACGAACTTAGTTGAATTTGACCAGCTTCTGGGCAATGTGGTAGATGCCCAGCGTCGCCTTCTCGCCCACCTTGGTGGGGAGGTTGGTCGAAAGGCCGATGATGCCCAGGCGGCAACGACGCCACATGCGGCGATCGTAGTCGTGGAGGTCCTGCCAGAGCTTGGCAAGCTCCTCCTCGGCGTCCGGATGGTCGGAGATCTTGGTAAAGATCGAGCACACCGCCATCATGATGGTGAAGTAGCCCACCATGTAGCTGCGCAGCTGCACCGGCTCCACGTCGCGGTACAGGTGGTAGGACTCCATCATGATGCGCGTGACGCGCAGCTGCTGGTCGATGCGGCTCGCCATGACCTCCTCGTTGACGGACTGGTCGTCACGACCGATGAAGTAGCGATAGAGGTCGACGTCCAGGTAGTAGAGCGTCTTGCAGCGCGGCAGCGGCACGTAGGCGTAGATGTTGTCCACGTAGAAGGTGTGCGCGGGCATGGGGATGCCCCCGTCGCGCAGTACGTCGGTGCGATAGCACAGCGCGTGCATGAGGAGGTTCTGCCAAGTATAGAAGTGGCCGATGTCCTTCCACCCCATGACGCGGCGCTTGGGCAGCGCAAAGAGGTAGTCGATGGTGGTCTGCTTGTTGTCCTCGACATGCTCGTAGACGTAGTTGGTGATCACGAGGTCAACGCGCGTGCCCGTCTCCTCAAAGCCGCGCAGCGTCGCGAGCAGCTCCTGGAGCGCCGTGGCGTCGACCCAGTCGTCGGAGTCGACGACCTTGTAGTAGGTACCGTCGGCGTTCTCGAGGCCCGCGAGAACGGCCATGCCGTGGCCTCCGTTCTCCTGGTGGACGGCCTTCACGTGGTCAGGATATCGCCGCTCCCAGTCCTTGGCCTTCTCGAGGGTGTTGTCCTTTGCAGAGCCGTCATCGACGATGATGACCTGCACGTCATCGGCGTACCCGCTGCCCGCGAGGATGGACTCGACGCAGTGGTCCATGTACTCGGCAGAGTTGTAGCAGGGAATGCCAAACGAGATGATCTTGTTCATGGATGACCTTTCTGGCCGCTCCGTGCCCGCACGCAGGCCTAGCGGTTTTCGATGATCCTGTCGGACAGGTCGAGCGCCGATGCCACGACGCCGTCCATGTCGTAGTAGCGATACTCGGCAAGGCGTCCGACGACCCAGAAGTTCAGGACGTTGCGCACGCGGTCGCGATAGGCCTGGTAGAGCTTCTGGCTCTCGTCCTCGAGGATGGCGTAGTACGGCGTCTGGCCGCTGCCCGGCTCGAAGGCCTTGGAGTACTCGCGCATGATGGTGGTCTTGCCGGGGACCACCTGGCCCGTCATGTTCTTGAACTCGGTGATGCGCGTGAAGTCCTCCGAGGTGGTGTAGTTGACCGTGCCCACGGGCTGGAACTGGTCGACGTCGAGCGTCTCGAAGACCATGTCGAGCGTGCGATACGGCAGCGCGCCCAGATCGGAGCCAAAGAGCTCGTCGAGCGGGCCGGTGTAGATCACGTCGCCGCCGTAGGGACGACCGCAGACCATGACGGAGTCGTCGCTGACGGAGATGAGGTCGCGGGCGTCCACGTCCAGGAAGACGTGGATGAGGTCATGGTCGAGCAGGCGCTCGAAGAGGCGGGTGTAGCCGTCGACCGGCATGCCCTGGTGAGGCGCTGCGGGGAAGTAGCGGTCGTCGTCGCCCACGAAGACGGGTACGCGCCCCGTGATGGAGGGGTCGATCTGGTCAGGCGTCTTGCCCCACTGCTTCATGGTGTAGTACAGGAAGACGTTCTCGTAGACGTAGTCGGCCACCTCGGTCAGCTCGGGGTCGTTCTGCTCGCGCAGCTCCATGATGGGGACCTTCTTGTCCTTGCCGAAGGTCATCACGAGCTTCTCGTAGAGCCGCTCGCCCTTCTCCTCGCCAAAGGCGAGCTTGAGGGATGCGTGGTTGAACGGCACGGGCATGAGCGTCCCATGGATGTTGGCGAGCACCTTGTGCTGGTAGTCGCTCCACTCGGTGAAGCGCGACAGGAACGAGTGCACGCGCTCGTCGGTGGTGTGGTAGATGTGCGGGCCGTACTCGTGGATGAGCACGCCGGCATCATCGATGCGGTCGTAGGCGTTACCCGCGATGTGTCCCCTGCGCTCGAGGACCGCAACCTTGCAGCCGCACGCCTCGGCGAGACGGCGGGCGCACGTGGCTCCGGCGTAACCGGCGCCGACGATGATGGCGTCGAACGAATCGGGGTTGAAGGATGCGGGCAGACCGCTCTCGATGCTCATGGCGTTCCTCTCGGAAGGGCTAGGCCCTCATGGTCGGTGACAACAACGTGGCGGGACACCGCTGCCCCGCCCACTCATCCGCAAGATTTTATCATGCACGTGCAGAACCGACTTATTCGGCACCAAATACCCAACGCACGTGCATAATTAGGGATAGCATCTAGCAAGATGACGGAACGTCAACTCAAGGAGGAGCATATGAGCGACTTTCTCAACCGCATGAAGTCCCTTGCCAAGGCAGACAAGAAGACCATCGTCCTGCCCGAGGGCGAAGACCCGCGCACCATCGACGCGGCGCGCATCATCGTCGAGGAGGACCTTGCCAACCTCGTCATCATCGGCAACCCCGCCGAGATCGACGTCGCGGGCGTCACCGTGATCGACCCCGCCACGAGCGACAAGCGCCAGGCCTACGCCGACGCCCTCTACGAGCTGCGCAAGGCCAAGGGCATGACCCCCGAGCAGGCCTATGAGCAGGTCGCCGACGCCACCTACTACGGCACCATGATGGTCAAGCTCGGCGACGCCGACGGCCTGGTCTCCGGCGCCTGCCACTCCACGGCCAACACGCTGCGCCCCGCGCTGCAGATCCTGAAGACCGCCCCCGGCACCAAGCTCGTGAGCTCCTTCTTCATCATGTGCACCCCGGCCACCGAGTACGGCGAGGGCGGCACGCTGCTGTTTGCCGACTGCGGCCTCAACATCGCCCCCAACGCCGAGGAGCTCTCCGAGATCGCCATCTCGAGCGCCGCGACGTGGAAGTCCCTCATGAGCGACGAGCCCGTCATCGCCATGCTCTCCTACTCCACCATGGGCTCCGCCGGCGGCGACACCGCCGAGAAGGTCCAGGAGGCCACCCGCCTCGCCAAGGAGAAGGCGCCCGAGCTCGCCCTCGACGGCGACCTGCAGCTCGACGCCGCCCTCGAGGCCTCCGTCGGCCTGCTCAAGGCTCCCGATTCCAAGGTGCCGGGCCACGCCAACATCCTCGTCTTCCCCGACCTTGCCGCCGGCAACATCGGCTACAAGCTCGTCCAGCGCTTCGCCAAGGCCGAGGCCTACGGCCCCGTTCTGCAGGGAATCGCCAAGCCCGTCAACGACCTCTCTCGTGGCTGCTCCGCCGAGGACATCGTGGGCGTCGTGGCCATCACCGCCGTCCAGGCCCAGATGGCCTAGTCAACACTCACCAAAAGGAGGTCCCCATGTCTCAGAGGGCATACAAGAAGTTCCGCGAGGCGCTGGCCGACGACGCTGGCCTTGCCGAGAAGTTCCGTGAGCGCCTTGCCGAGGCGGGCGAGACGGGCAGTGTCGACGTGACGGTCGCCTTTGCTCAGCGCCACGGCTATGACGTGCAGGCTGCCGACGTGCGCCGCGCACGCGCCGAGGAGTAGCCGGAGCTGTCGCCTCTTCCCGCCTATCGCGGACTCGACGGCACGCATTCGGGGCCGCTTCCCTCAACGGAAGCGGCCCCGTTTTTCATCTGTCCGTTGTCTCGCAACAATAAGCACGTAAAACGAGGAATGCGACTCCAAAAGGGACAGCCGGGAGGTATGTCGGTAAAACAGCGCAAGCATACGGACGGGAACTACAAGATCGTGCGCAACATGGACATCCGTAAGATCACCAACATGTCCAAGCGCCACTCCCGCTACACCCTTAACGTACTCGTTCCCAACACCGAGTCCCTCTCCGAGGTGGAGGAGGCGCTGAGGAGGGGAATCGCGCAGATCCCGCGTCACCCCAAGGTGCTCAGCGGTCCCACCTACGTGGGCGTGGCGTCCATCAGCCCCACCGACATGACGTTTTTGATAGAGGCGGAATGCGTCGAGCGCGACATGCCCGCCGTATCGCTCTACCTCAACAGGGAGATACGCCTCATACTCGAGCACGAGGGCATCAAGGCAAAGTAGTCGGCATTTTCACCTGACTGATGCGCGGCATCCCCTGGCGGATGCCGCGCATCACCATGCGTTGTCCACACCTTCCTGCTAAGCTACGGCACCGTTGACGATTCCACCCATAAGGAGCACCACATGAGCAATGAGGGAAAGCAGGTCAGCGTCCACTACGTGGGCACGCTTGACGACGGCACCAAGTTTGACTCCTCGCGCGACCGCAACCAGCCCCTGACCTTTGTCTGCATGGCAGGTCAGATGATTGCTGGCTTTGACGCCGCCGTGCGCGACATGGAGGTCGGCCAGACCGTGAACGTGCATCTCGAGCCTTCCGAGGCCTATGGCGAGCGCCGTGACGACATAGTCGTGAGCGTGCCCATCGCAAACATGCCAGGCGCCGAGAACGCCCAGGTGGGCATGCGCGTCGTGCTCGGCGGCCCCATGGGTCAGCCCATGCCAGCCGTGGTCTGCGCCAAGGACTCCGAGACCATCACCTTTGACCTCAACCACGAGATGGCCGGCAAGGCGCTCAACTTCGAGATCGAGCTGCTCGAGGTGTCCGAGGCCGAGGAGCACCACTGCTGCCACGGCAAGGGACAAGGCCACGGCCGCGGGCACGGCGAGGGCTGCTGCCACGGAGAGGGCCATGGTCACCACCATCACGAGGATGGCGAGTGCTGCCACGGCGAGGGCCACGAAGACGGCGATTGCTGCTGCAAGGATTAATCCTGCAACAAGATAAGCAGTCCTGGCAACCAAGAGAGACTAGGCCCGACAAGGCTAGCTCCCCGCGAGTTCCGCAAAAAGGGCGCCTAACACGAAAGTGTTAGGCGCCCTTTCGAGGACTGTCTGAGCGGGGAGCTAGCCTTGTCGGGCCTCCCCTAGTCAACCTTGGGGCCAGCAGCCCTGACCTCAGGATCCATGTCGGGGTACTTCTCCGCGGCATTGTCGATGAACATCTTGGCGACGCGCAGCGCCGTCTCGTCATAGGCGTCCTTGTCGGCCCAGGTGTCGCGCGGGTTCAGCACGCGGCTGGACACGCCCGGCACGTACTGCGGGACGTCGACGTTGAAAATGGGGTCACGCACGAAGTCGGAATCCTCGACCGTTCCGTTGAGGGCGGCCGTGACCATCTGACGCGTGGAGGCGAGGTCCATGCGCTGGCCGACGCCATAGGGGCCGCCCGTCCAGCCCGTGTTGATCAGGTACACGCGGGTGCCGGAGCGCTCCATGCGGTCACCGAACATCTCGGCATAGTACAGGGGGTCAAGCGGCATGAAGGGCTCGCCAAAGAGCGTCGAGAAGGTCGGCTGGGGCTCGGTGATGCCGCGCTCGGTGCCGGCAACCTTGCTCGTGAAGCCCGACAGGAAGTGGAACATGGCCGCGTTCTTGTCCAGGCGGCTGATGGGAGGAAGCACGCCAAAGGCGTCGGCCGTCAGGAAGATGACGACGTTGGGGTAGCGGCCCTGGCCCATGACGGCCGCGTTGTCGATGTAGTCGACGGGATAGGCCACGCGGGTGTTTTCGGTGAGGCTGTCGTCAAAGAAGTCCGGGCGGCGGCTCACGTGGTTGACGACCACGTTCTCGCAGATGGCGCCAAAGCGGATGGCGCCATAGATCTGCGGCTCGGTGACTGGGGTGATCTTGATGGCCTTGGCGTAGCAGCCACCCTCAAAATTGAAGATGGAGTTCTGCGCCCAGCCGTGCTCGTCGTCGCCGATGAGGACGCGCTGCGTGTCTGCCGAAAGCGTGGTCTTGCCGGTGCCGGAAAGGCCAAAGAACACGGCCGTCTCGCCCGTGACGGGGTCCATGTTGGCGGACGAGTGCATGGGCAGGACGTTCTCCTCGATGGGCATGACGTAGTTCATGACCGAGAAGACCGCCTTCTTGATCTCTCCGGAGTAGGCGGTGCCGGCAACGATGATGGTGTGGTCCTCAAAGTTGATGAGCACGGCCGCCTCGGAGTTGGTGCCGTACTTCTCGGGATCGAGCTTGAGGTCGGGCGCGGCGAGGACGGTGTAGTCCTGCGGGAAGTAGTCGTCACGCTGGCGCTTGGAGGGACGCACGAGGAGCTGACGCGCAAAGAGAGCCTGGCTCGCACGCTCGCAGACGATGAGGAACTTGCGGCACCACCGGCGGTCGGCGCCGGCGATGGCACGCACGACAAAGAGGTCGCGCGTGCGCAGGTACTCGGTCACAGCCTCCTTGACCTTCTCGTAGTTCTCGGGCGAGAAGGGCTTGTTGACGCTTCCCCAGTGGATGTTGTCGTGCACGTCGGGCGTGTCCACGATGAATCGGTCCTCCGGCGATCGACCCGTGTACTTTCCGGTTTCGACCGAAAGCGCACCCGCGTCGGTAAGCACGCCCTCGTTGCGGCGCAGGGCGCGCTCGATGAGGCCGGCGGGCGCCTCGTCCATGATGACGGCGCCGCGGCATCCGTTGATGCCGCCAATGGCGAGCAGGTCATGCACGGTCGCGCCGCGCTTGCCCTCACCACGAGCCATCACGTTGTTGGTGATGGTGTCGATACGTTCCTGAACAGTGGGCATAGGTACCTCCTTACCCGTTTGGCGGCAATGACAAACCTGTCACCGCCGCTTGCTTGACAAGTAAGAGGATACGGCATTGTCAGGCTCTCCATAAAAGCCGTAACAGTCTGCTGACTTTGATGTGTTTTGTGCGGAAGCCGCGGGTATGGCAAAGCGAGGACCGGCGAGCACCTACCCCAAGAAGTAGAAGTTGTCGGGCGGGAGCTCTCCGCCGACGCTCGAGGGGTTCTCGACGTAGGCATCGCTGATCGCGGAGGCAAGGGCGTTCTGCATGGGCGAACCGGTCAGGAAGCAGTCCTGCCCCACCTGCTGGGAGACCAGCTCCTGATGGCGGGAGACGTAGGAAACGACCGTCTCGGGGTTCGAGCGGAAGAGCGGCAGGCTGACGACGCTGGTGCAGCGCAGGGGCTCGTCGGGAAGGGCGACCGCGTCGACCGCCATGAGCGAGCCGGCCGTGGCGTTGTAGAGCGCCGACGCCACGTCGGGCGAGACCACGGCCACGTCGACGTTTCCGGCTATGATTGCCTGCGCGAGCGCGTCCACAGAGTCATAGGCCTCACAGCCCCACGTGCCCTCGACGCATGCGACGTCATCCGGGACGGAGCCCTCGACGTAGGCAAGGCGCAGCTCCTCCACGGACACGGGCTCCTTGGGCTGAGCGTCATCCGCCTCTTCGGGGTCCTCATCACCCTGCGCCTCCGGAGCCTCCTGCTCCTCGGTCGTCTCCTCCACGGGGGCTTCCTCCGCCTGCGGAGCGTCCGCGGCGCTTGAGCCGCCGCAAGAGGCCAACCCCAGGGCCAGTGAGAGTATCATCAAAAGCGTTGCGACCTGCCGGGACCTCTTCATGGTGCCTCCTTGCGCTCGCCGTGACAGCTACATCATACTGCAACCCCAAAGAGAGGAGCACCCATGGCCCTGACCACCATCGCAGCCGGACGCATCGAGGCGACCATCGACTCGGCCGGAGCCCAGCTCATGAGCCTCAAGCTCGACGGCAAGGAGTACCTGTGGCAGCGCGACGAGAAGTACTGGCCGCGGTGCGCGCCCGTGCTCTTCCCCATCGTGGGCAACCTGAGGAACGACCGTGCGGATTCCGCCCAGGGCGAGGTGCGCTTTGGCCGCCACGGTCTGGCTCGCAACTACGAGCACGAGGTGATCGAGGCCGTGGAGGACCGCGTGACCTATGAGCTCGTCTCCAACGACGACACGCGCGCGAAGTTCCCCTTCGACTTCAAGCTCAACATGACCTACCGCATCGTGGGCGATGCCCTCGAGCAGAAGTTTGAGGTCACCAACACGGGCGACGTCACGCTCCCGTTTGCCGTGGGCGGACACCCCGCGTTCAACGTGCCGGCCCCTGGCTGCGAGGACGAGGACTTTGCTGACTACAAGCTCGTCTTTGCCGAGAAGTGGACCTACGCCTCCCCCACCATCTCCACCGAGACGGGCCTGCTTGACTACGGCAACCGCTTCACGCTGGTCGATGACGCCGACGAGCTGCCGCTGAACCACCGCCTCTTTGACGTGGACACCCTCACCTTTGAAGATGTGCCGGAGCGCACCGTGTCGCTCGTGGGGCCCTCGGGCCACGGCATGCGCGTGGACTTCCCGGGCTTTGACTTCCTGGGCGTCTGGAGCGCCCCCGACGCGCCGTTCGTGGCGCTCGAGCCCTGGCGCGGCACCGCCACCCGCACCGACGAGGACGACGTCTTTGAGCACAAGCAGGGCATGGACTTCCTCGAGCCCGGCGAGACCGCCGTCTACGCCTTCAGGATGATCCCGCTGTAACCCACAACCCCACATGACCTGACGCCAACGACCCGTCCTGCGTAAGCAGGTCGGGCCGTTGGCATTACCTTAAAAAGGCGGTAGAGCTATCTGGGCTGAGAGTGGCGCGGGGACACCTCACGTACGCAGCGCATTGCGAAGCGCTAAGCGAAGTGCGTGAGGTGTCCCCGCGCCTCCCCGCTCTTAACCCAGGAGCTCCTTTACGTCGAGGGCGATCATGAGCTCCTCGTTGGTCGGAACGACGAGCACGCGGATCTTGGAGTCGGGAGCGGAGATGTCGCGCACCTCGCTGGAGCGGATGGCATTCTTCTCCTCGTCGATCTTGACGCCCATCCACTCGAGCTCCTTGGCGACGCCCAGGCGCATGGTGGCGGAGTTCTCGCCGATGCCGGCGGAGAAGGCCATGGTGTCAAAGCCGTGCATGGCCTGGGCCATCTCCATGACGAGCTGGCTCGTGCGGTAGTAGAACATGTCGAAGGCCATCTGGCAGTTGGGGTCGCCCTTGGCGGCGCCTTCCTCGATGTCGCGCGAGTCGGAGCTGATGCCGGAGAGCGCCAGCAGGCCGGACTGCTTGTTCATCATGGTGTCGACCTCGTCGATGGTGTAGCCGCCCTCACGCACGAGGTAGCACACGGTCGCCGGATCGATGGTGCCGCAGCGGGTGCCCATGATCAGGCCGTCGAGCGGGGTGAGGCCCATGGTGGTGTCCATGTCCTTGCCGTCGAGGATGGCGGAGAGGGACGCGCCGGAGCCCAGGTGGCAGCTCACGAGCTTGTGCATGTCGTCGCCCACGAACTGCTTGGCAGCGCGCCAGATGTAGCGGTGGCTCGTGCCGTGGGCGCCGTACTTGCGGATGTGCAGCTTGTCAACCACGTCGCGCGGCAGGGCGTAGCGCCAGGCCTTCTCGGGGATGTTGTAGTGGAAGGAGGTGTCGGCCACGACCACGTTGCCCTTGTCGGGGAAGAGCTCGCGGCAGACCTGGATCGCGTCGGCCTCGGCATAGTTGTGGAGCGGCGCCAGCGGAGCGACCTCGCGGACCCAGCCCAGGCTCTCGTCGGTGACGATCTTGGATTCGGGGAAGTACCAGCCACCCTGAACGACGCGGTGGCCGATGCCGATGAAGTCCTTGCCCGTGGCGTTGATGATGTCGATGACGTACTGCATGGCTGTCTTGTGGTCGGGCAGGGGCGCCTCGATCTTCTGCTTGCCCTCCACGGCGATGGACTCGTAGCCCACGAAGGAGCCGTCGATGCCGATGCGCTCGCAGTTGCCCTTAGCGTAGACCTCGGCGGTGTCGACATCCAGAAGCTGGAACTTGAGCGACGAGCTACCGGCGTTGATGACCAGGACGTTCATGTGTCTCCTCTCACATTGGTTAATACCGCGATACATCATACGTCCCCCACGAGGTACGTGGGGGACAAAATGGCAAGCCTAACGGTATCCCCGCAAGATGTGCCTGCAAGGATGGGGCGCCGTCCCTATGCGAAGTCGTCCGTCAGGCGGCGGCCACCGAGCACGTGGAGGTGCAGGTGGTGCACGGCCTGGCCGGCATCCTCACCAGCGTTGGCCACCACGCGAAAGCCCGACTCCGTGATGCCCTCCGCCTTTGCGACCTCGTCCACCGCATGCAGCAACGCGGCGGCCGTCTCGGCGGGCACGCCGTCTGCGAGGTCGGCGTAGTGGTCCTTGGGGACGACGAGCACGTGCGTCGGCGCGAGCGGGCTCATGTCCCTGAAGGCCGCCACCACGTCGTCTTCATAGACGTAGTCGGACTCGATCACGTGGTTGGCGATCTTGCAGAAGATGCAGTCGTCATGCATGGCCATGGGTATCTCCCCTCTGTGAGGTTTCTGCTCTACTCGTTGATGAACGCCGTGGAGGGCGCGGCCGTGGTGTCTGCCACCGCCACGTCGGCAGCGGTTGCGTCCATGAGGACCTGGACCTTCTGCTCCGCCGTGGCAAGGCGCTCGCGCAGGCTCTTGAGGAGCTCCACACCCCGTGCGTAGCGGGCAAGGGAGTCCTCGAGCTCAAGGTCCCCCGCCTCGAGCGCACGCACGATCTGCTCGAGCTCCACGGACGCCTCCTTGAAGGTCATCTCGTCGACGGGACGCGCCTCTTGATTCTCACTCATCTTTCAAACCCCTTCAGATCGTGGTCGTTGTTTGCGTGGACGTGACCGTGGCATGGACGATGCCCCTTCCCAGAAGCACCGAAATCGCGTCGCCGGCAGAGAGGCTCGAGGCGTCACTCACCACATGCCCCTCCCCGTCGCGCGTGATGGCATAGCCGCGGGCAAGCACCTTGAGCGGCGAGAGCGCGTCAAGCGAGGCGGCAGCCCTCGAGAGGGCGGCCTCATGGGGCGCAAGCAGCCGCGACCCTGCCGTGCGGACGCGCCGCGACATTGCGTCGAGTGCATCGTGGCGCATGGCGAGGGAGCGTGGGAGGGCTCCCAGCAGCCGCTCCTCGGTCAGTTCCAGGGAGCGGAGACGGTCCTCAATGATGGCGCCCGGCTCCGTGAGGCAGCGCCGTGTGGCCAGGGCCTCGACGGCAAGCCGGCGATGCGCGAGGTCGCCCTGCGCGGCACGCGCCATGCGCTCCGACGCCAAGGTCACAGACGCATCCGCCTGCTCGACGATGCGTCCCATGGAGCTGACGAGGCGCGCCTGCCTGTCGGCCGTCTTCTGGGCGAGCTCGTCGATGGCGGGCGCCACGGACTCAGCCGCGGCCGTGGGCGTGGAGCAGCGCCGATCCGACACCATGTCACAGATGGAGGTATCGGGCTCGTGCCCGATACCGGTGATGACCGGAACGGGACATGCCGCCACCGCACGTGCTAGGCCCTCGTCGTTGAAGGTCATGAGGTCCTCAAAGGAGCCGCCGCCGCGAACGAGCAGGATGGCGTCGGGCGCTGCGGCAGCTGCCACGTCAAGCGCGTAGCGTATGGTCGCCGGGGCTCCCGGGCCCTGCACCTGGCAGCCCACCACCTGGAGCTCCACCAGGGGGTTCCTGCGTGCGAGCGTGCGCTTGACGTCGTCGATGACGCTGCCCGAAAGCGAGGTCACCACCGCCACGCGCGTGCAGAACCGCGGGATCGGACGCTTGCGCGCGGGGTCCATGAGCCCTTCCTGCTGCAGCTTGCGCGCCAGGGCGGCGACCTGCTGGCGCAGGAGCCCCTCCCCCGACGCCTCGATCCTGCGGGCGATGAACGACATGCGCCCGCTTCCGGTGTAGACGTCAAAGGCGCCCGTGATCTGCACCGTCAGGCCGTCACGCAGCTCAAAGCCGCACTTGGCGTAGGTGCCGCGCCACACGATGACGTCCATGGCGGACTGCTCATCCTTGACCTGAAAGTAGCAGTGCCCCGACCGCGCGTTGGGACCACGGAACCCCGTGACCTCGCCCGCCACCGTGAGGATCGGAAGCGTCCCCAGGGCCAGCTTGGCGTCCTCAAGAGCACGCGTCACCGTGATGGGGCCGTCCTGCCTCACCGGGCTGCCCTTGTCGCCCTCCTCGAAGGCCAAGTCTCCCTGCGAGCCATATGCGTCAAAGACACTAGTCACGACGGCTTCCCCTCGTGCGGCTCAGGAGGTACAGGAGCTGGAGGATGGAAGAGAGCGCCGCGGCGACATAGGTCATGGCGGCGGCCGTCAGGACCTCCTTGGAGCCCTGTTGGTCGAGCTGTGTGCCAAACTGCGAGATGAAGTTGACCGCCCTGCGGGACGCGTCGATCTCTACGGGCAGGGTGACCAGATGGAACACGACGGTGAGCCCAAAGAGCAGGATGGCAGCCTGGACGAGGCCCGCATGCTGCAGCATGATGCCCGCAAAGAAGAGCAGGCTCCAGAACTGCTGCGTGAGGTTGACGACCGGCACGATGGCGGTGCGGATGCGACCCGGCGCGTAGCCGCGTGCGGTCTGGACCGCATGGCCCGCCTCGTGGCAGGCGACGGCGATGGAGGCCACCGAGCCGCCAGAGAAGTTCTCGTCAGACAGGTGCAGGTTGTTGTCATGCGGGTCGAAGTGGTCGGTCAGCTTGCCGGCCACGTGCCCGATGCCCACCGAGCCCGCTCCCTCGTGCTCGAGCATGCGGCGCGCCATCTCGGCGCCGGTGTAGCCGCCTGGCGAGGGCACGCGGGACCACTTTGCGTAGGTCTTCTGGATGTAGGCCTGGGCGGCCATACCGATGACCATGGTGAGCACCATGAGGATGAGGTAGCTCATGTCCATGCCATATCCGTAGCCGTAACCGTAGTACATGCATTCCTCCCATCGATAGCCAATGCAAGGTTTGTACCCAAGGGTAGCGCAACCATACGACAAATAGGCATGGCACGCGAACGGACGACCGATTCTCTTCCCTGACTCAAAGGGGTGGGACCCTTGTGAGTCAGGCGTTACAGGACCTCGATGTGGCCTTCCTTGACAGTGAGCCCCACCTCGCCCGCAAGCAGGCGGAGCAGGCGCTCCCCCGCGAGCTCGTAGCGCCAGCCGGACGACAGGCGGGCGCCGCTGCGGTGGAGGGCGAGGTCATGCAGGTCGTCCCGTGAGGCGATGAGCTGCGGGGCGATGCCGCTCTTGTCCGAGATGATGCGCAGCATGGCATACATGAGGTCGAGCACGCTCTCCATCTCCGCAGACGGGCGGTCGCGATGCTGGACCTTTGGGTACCGTGCGGGCTCGCATCGCACGCCCCGCTCGACGGCAGCGACCAGGGCGCGCGCGTCACGCTCGGAAAGCTGCTCGGTGCCGCGCACGGTCTTGAGACGCTCCACCGTCTTGGGCAGGCGCTTGCAGGTCTCCACCAGCACCTCGTCAGAAACGACCCACCTCTTGGGAAGGTCACGCTCCGCCGCGGTGCGCTCGCGCCAGGCGCAGACCTCGCGCGCGACGGCAAGCTGCCTTCGCGTGAGCGAGCTCGAGCGCTTGAGGTGCAGGTACGCATCCTCGGGCTTGCGCGCGGTGTGGGCCGATTCGGTCAGCGCCTCCATCTCTGGCCCCAGCCATGACAGCCTGTCGAGCCTCACCAACTCGGAGATCATGCGGTCGTAGATCTCGGGGAGGTAGATCACGTCGTCTTCGGCATAGCGAAGCTGGCCTTCGTCGAGCGGACGGCGCGACCAGTCCGTGAGCGACTCCGACTTGGGGAGCCGCACCCCGCAGTAGGACTCGACGAGGGCCCCGTAGCCGATCTGCTGACGCAGCCCCAAGAAGGCGGCGGCAAGCTGCGTGTCAAAGACGGGCGTGGGCACGCAGCCAAGGGCGTCCTGGATGACCTCGAGGTCCTGCGTGCAGGCGTGGAAGACCTTGGTGATGTCGGCGTCCGTGAACAGGCTCACCAGGGGAGAGAGGTCCTCGATGGCAATCGGGTCGAGCGCCGCGGCCTCGTCCGCCGTCGCCACCTGCACGAGGCAGAGCTTGGGATGATAGGTCTTCTCGCGGAGAAACTCGGTGTCAACGGCTATGACGCGTGCCTGCGCGACGCGGGAGCAGAAGGCGTCAAGGTCTTCCTTGGTGGTGATGTACACGCTTCGATCTCGATTCTGGCGTGAGGGGACGCATCACGTCCTCTCCGCACGAAAGGGCTACCATAGACAATCGTGGGCGCTCATGCGCTCGCACCATCATAGCGAACGACGGAGGTGACGTGCGTGCGTACGCTTATAGTCCATAACCCGAAGTCTGGATTTGGCAGCGACTCAATCTATGAGTTTGAACGGGCGCTCCTGCGAGAGGGCGACGAGTGCGTCTTCCGCATCCTCACCAATGACCCGTCCGAAGACGCGAACAACCTGGCAGACGCCGAGTCCTTTGACCTGGTGGTCATCTCGGGGGGCGACGGGACCGTGTCCAACGCGCTCTACACGCTTCGGGACCGCAACGTCAGGACCTGCATCTTTCCCTCGGGAACGGCAAACCTTCTGGCGGCCAACATCGGCAACGCGTCCGAGCCCGCCGCGCTGGCCAAGGCCTGCATCGACGGCCATGCCTTTAACGCGGACCTCGCCGAGATGCACTGGACCGACACGTCGGGAGAGGAGCACCTGGAGGGCTTTGCCCTCATGGCGGGTTCCGGCTTTGACGCCCGACTCATGCACGACGCCATTCCCGCCAAGCAGGCGCTGGGTGAGGCAGCCTACTTCGCGGCCGTGCTGTCAAACCTGTGGCCAGACGTCTACCGCTTCACCATCGAGGTGGACGGCAATGTCTATGAGCACGAGGGCATCTCCTGCATCATCGCCAACACGGCCATGATCCAGGGCGACATAGAGATCGCGCCGGGATGCGTGATGGACGACGGCATGCTCGACCTGATCGTGCTCGAGACGACCGACGCCGCCCAGCTGCTGCTGCCCATCGTGGCGGGCATCGTCGACCCAACCGGTCGCTCGACAAAGCGGCCCCACATCGCCACCTACCGCGGCGCGAACATCCGCGTCACCGCCGACAAGCCCATGAAGGTCGAGGTGGACGGTGACGTCGTGTCGGGCGAGACGACGAGCTGGGAGGCTCGCTCCCTGCCCGGTTGCTGCCCCATCGTCATCGACGGGATGAGCCGCTACAGCGCGAGCCTGCGAAACCTGTAGCGGAACACCCAACGGCATTGCCCGTTCCGCCGCGCGCACCACCCGAAAGGTTGTCCCATGGCCCTAGACCAACTGAAGAAGAACTTTGACGAGCTGGCCCAAGACGTCATCAACAGCCATCGGGTGCCCCTGATGCGCACCTTCACCCAGCACGGCACCACGACCACCTTCGACCACGTCGTCTCCGTGTCGTTTCGGGCGCTCGCCCTCGCCAGGGGGCTGCGCATTCCCGTCGACGAACGCTCCCTCGTGCGCGGCGCGCTGCTTCACGACTACTACCTCTACGACTGGCATGACCATGAGCATGCGCCCGACCGCTGGCACGGCTTCACCCACCCCGGCCACGCGCTGCGCAACGCCGAGCAGGACTTTGGCGACCTCACGCGCATCGAACGTGACGTCATCTCCCGTCACATGTTTCCCTTCAACCCGCTGCCTCCCACCACGCGGGAGGGGTGGCTGGTGTGCCTATCCGACAAGATCTGCACCGTGCAGGAGTTCTTTGCCGCCAGACGCTCGTGAGGGCCACCGCGGACGCCATGTCTCGGCGACGCATTGGGCCGTACGCGCAATTTACAGGAAGAAGAACAAGGGCCTCCTGAGCGGAGTCGGGCCCGCAACTTGAGCAATACTGGTGTGCGGACACCATCGACCGCACCACGGAGGAACCCATGTACTCCTTCTCGTCCCACGTGCGCTACAGCGAGTGCGATGAGCACGCGCGCCTCGGCATCGTGGCACTCATGAACTACCTGCAGGACACCAACACCTTCCAGACCGAGAGCCTCGGGCTTGGGCTCGACCACATGGCGAGGAACCATTTTGCGTGGCTGCTTGCCGCCTGGCAGATCGAGATCGACCGTCTCCCCCACTTCTGCGACCCCATTACGGTCAGCACGTGGTGCTACGAGATGAAGCGCACCTATTCGCTCAGGAACTACACCATGAGCGGGCCCGATGGCGTGCCCTTCGTCCGCGCGGACGCCATCTGGTTCACCTTTGGGCTCGACGAGGGACGACCCATACGGATCCCCGAGTCCGAGGCGGTCTACCTCGAGTCCGAGCCACGCCTTGACATGCCGCCCACCAAGCGCAAGCTCAAGGCGGAAGGCCCCTATCGTGAAGGCTCCCCCATTGCCGTCACCGAGCAGCACCTCGACACCAACCGTCACGTCAACAACGCGCAGTACGTGCTCATGGCCCTCGACTCGCTCGACAAGGAGTTCGTCCCCCATCGCATCTGCGTGCAATACCGTCGACAGGCCCTTCTGGGAGACGTCCTTCTCCCCCGCATCCATACCGCAGAGGGCGGCTGGACGGTCGAGCTCGTGGACGCTGGCGAACCCGCGGGCGACGTGGACGACACCTTCGCCATCATCCAGCTGGAGGCATGAGGCCATGCAGACCATTCACGTAGCGGCAGCCATCATCTACCGGGACGAGCGCATCCTTGCCGCGCGGCGCCCCGACACGCCCGAGGCAAAGGGCGGCTGGGAGCTGCCGGGCGGCAAGGTGGAGCAGGGCGAGACGAGCGAGCAGGCGCTTCGGCGCGAGATTACCGAGGAGCTGCTCATGAGCCTGACGACCATGTGGCCCTTTGACACCGTTGAGCACGACTACGACAGCTTCCACCTCTCCATGGATTGCTTCGTCTGTCCCGTCGGTCCCCTTCAGGAGCCCACCTTGACGGAACACGCGGAGGCGCGTTGGCTGCGGCGCGACGAGCTCCTGGACGTGGATTGGCTCGCCGCCGACAAGAAGGTCGTCACCGAGCTGGGCACGTACTGGGACCAATTCTTTGCCGCCGAGCACCTCTGACCCGCAGGGGCTGCCGCACGAAGGGGTGTATCCCCTCGGTGAGGTGACCGCGCGGAGGGGGACTCGCTAGCCCAACAGGGGTATGATGGTCTCTATCCCTGTGCGAAAGGAGCATGCCATGCAAGACACGTTTGGACAGGGCGGACCCGCGCACGTCATCGAGACCGCTTCGGCAACCACCTCGCCCGACAACACGAACTCGGGCTCGCGCGCCTACCTGATCGTGGGCATCGCCCTCCTCGTTGCGATGGCCCTCTCGACCGCGGTGGGAGGCTGCGTGGCCTCCACCTTCAAGTCGCTCTACTTCCTCGCCCAGGACGACATCGCCGCAACTGACTGGGACAGCGTCCTTGACGAAGGCTATGACCTCGATGACTACTTTGAGGAGCACTACACCTCCATGGGCAGCCAGGCGTAGGGTGCGCCGCCCAGAAAGGGGCTTGGTATGAGCAAGGCAGACGACATCTTCATCCGCATGTGCACCGACGTCATCGAGAACGGCACCACGACCGAGGGCCAGGCGGTCCGCCCGCACTGGGAGGACGGGGCGAGCGCCTACACCATAAAGCGCTTTGGCGTGTGCAACCGCTACGACCTGCGCGAGGAGTTTCCGGCGCTCACGCTGCGCCGCACGGCACTCAAGAGCTGCATGGACGAGATCTTGTGGATCTACCAGCGCAAGTCCAACAACATCGCCGACCTCAAGCCGCACATCTGGGACGAGTGGGCCGACGAGAGCGGCTCTATCGGCAAGGCCTACGGATACCAGGTGGGCAAGGTCAGCCACTACGCAGACGGCGACTACGACCAGATGGACCGCGTCCTCAAGGACCTGAGAGAGACGCCCTTCTCGCGCCGCATCATGACCAACCTCTACAACATCTCCGAGCTTTCCGAGATGCACCTCTACCCCTGCGCGTTCAACGCCATCTACAACGTGACGGACGACCGCCGCGAGGACGGGCGCCTCACCCTCAACATGGTGCTCGTGCAGCGCAGCCAGGACATCCTGGCGGCCAACAACTGGAACGTCTGCCAGTACGCGCTGCTGCTCATGATGGTCGCCCAGGTGAGCGGCATGGTGGCAGGCGAGCTGGTGCACATGATCGCCGACGCCCACATCTACGACCGACACGTCGACATCGTCCGAGAGCTCATCGCGCGCCCGACGCACCCGGCACCGCGCGTGCACCTGAATCCCGACGTGACGGACTTCTACGCATTCACCACCGATGACCTCGTGGTCGAGGGGTACGAGTGCGGACCGCAGGTCACGAACATCCCCATCGCGGTGTAGGGAAAGCGCCATGGATGCCATCGTCTCCGTCACGCAGGACTGGGGCATCGGCCTGGAGGGTCAGCTCGCCGTCGCAAACAGGGCCGACATGCGCCGCTTCGTGCAGCTGACCTGTGGCGGCCGCAAGCCGTCCGAGGCCGCCCCGGGAGAGGTGCTGGGCACCGTCATCATGGGAAGGAAGACCTTCGAGAGCTTCCCGAACGGGGCGCTCAAGGCGCGGCGCAACATCGTCATCACGCGCGACGAGGGATTTGCCGCCCCAGGCGCCGAGGTGGCACATTCTGTTGAGGAGGCCGTTGACCTCGTGGCGGGCACCGACCCCTCCGCCGTGTGGCTCATCGGGGGCGAGAGCGTCTATAGGCAGCTCCTCCCCTCTTGCCAGCGCGCGCACGTGACCATGAACGAGGTCGTCGTTCCTGCCGACGCGTTCTTCCCCAACCTCGACGAGGACCCCGCCTGGGAGCTTGTCGCATGCGAGGAGGGTGGTACCACGCCCGAGGGCGTGTCCTTCTCCTATCGCACCTACGAACGCAAGCCGTAGGCCGCTCCTGGGGCTATATGGGGACGCTTGGGTCACTCTTTGCCTTGGGGATGTCCAAAGAGTCCCCGTCCGGGACCGTTTGGTCACCCGTGGGTGTGTTCTTGTCCCATCCGTCCCCGTCCGGGACCGTTTGGTCACCCGTGGGCTTGTTATTGTCCCATCCGTCCCCGCCCGGGACCGTTTGGTCACCCGCGGGTGTGTTCTTGTCCAAACAGTCCCGCAAATGGCTGGACGGATCACGTTCCGGACCCATCCACCACCAACAATGACGAAACGGGACGCCTGGAAGACGACGGACGACCCGTTCACCGCTCGCAAAGACAGAACGGGACAACTTTGATCCGGAGGACGACCCGTTCCCCGCTTGCATGGACAGAACGGGTCAGTTGTGAACCAAAGGACGACCCGTCCGCTCCCCGCGAGGTCCCAATAGGCACAGTATTTGTCCCACCACCAAGAACCGAGCGTAACAGAAAGGCTGACGCCCCCTTGGCCATCAAGCCAAGGGGGCGTCAGGCGGTCTCAATGGGCTGTCATAGCCTTAGAACGTCGCACCGCCGTAGAGCGCGGCATAGAAGTCGCTGTTGTCGGCATCGTTGGTGATGTCCCAGGAGCCGTCTTCCTGCTTGGCAAGGTAGAGGGTCGCCTCGGTGGTCTTGGTTCCACCATCGCCCAACACGTCGATCTGCTCATACAGCAGGTCGAAGAGCTTCTTGTAGAGTCCGTCCTGGCCCTCGTCCTGATAGAGCTTCATGGCTTCGTCCGTGTCGGACCACTTGTCAAACTCAGCAAGCGCGGCATCCATCGCCTCGTCGAGGTTGACGTTGGTGATGGTCATCTTGACGTTGGCCGTGTCGCCGTCAACCGACACCTCATCGATGGTGTAGGTGAGGTTCTTGAACGCATGGCCCAAGAAGTCGCTCAGGTCGATGCCGTACTGGTCCAGCGCGCTGGCCGTCTCGTCATCGATGTAATTGGAGATGTTCTCGCTCGACGGATTCTTGAAGATGGCCATCGTGTTGTCGACCATCGTGCGGACCTGGTCCTCCGCCTTCGGGCCAGAATTGCCGCAGGCGCACACGCTCAGGGCAAGTGCGGCGGACGCAATGCCGAGCAAGACGCGCCTGGCGAGACTGGGCTTGGTATCCATGGGACTCCCTCCTAACTTATGTGACTAACCATGAGCCTAGCTTAACAAATACTGAAATCGACAGACGCGAGAGCGCTATTCGCCTCCGTAAACGTCGACCCAGCTCTTGAGGAACTCCTCGTCGCGCTTGCGGCCACGCGAAAGCTCGGCGGCGGCGATGACCGGCATCCATCGCACGATGGTCTGGCGGGCGACGTCGGCACGCTCGCAGTAGCGCTTGAGGTAGAGTTCGGCGTTTTCGGGATGCTTGATCGAGAAGAGCAGGTACGTCATGGCGGCGTCAACCTCGGGCAAGCCCGCGGTCACGTGCGCCCAGTCGCACAGGTACAGCTGGCCGTCCTCCCCCACGATGACGTTGGAGGGGATGAAGTCGCCGTGGCAGACGCTCTCGTCCTCCTGCATGCCCTCGACGCGGATATGCAGGTCGTAGCGCGTCGTGGCGTCAATGATGCCGCGCGTGTTGGAAATCATGCGGTTGAGCTTGTCCTTCTGGCGGTTGAGCAGCGGGGCGCGGAAGCCCTGCACCTCGAGCTGCAGATCGATGAGCTGGTCGAGGTACTCGTCAAAGCCGTCGGGGTTTTCCATCCAGGCGGCGTAGAGCGTCTTTCCCGGCACAAAGCGGTTGGCAAGCGCCCAGCTGCCGGCATGGTCGCCGTTCTCGACCTGGCTCACCTCGAGCGGCTCGGACACGCGGATGCCGACCTCGGCAACACGGGCGGTGTTGAGCGCCTCGTTGAAGACGTCAGACGCGGGCTTGACGTCGTTGAACACCTTGATGATGCGGTCGCCGTCACGATAGACGACCTTGTTCGCGCGCTGCTTGATGACAACGGCGTTTTCGGAGATGATCATGGGAACTCCCTTCTGCGGTCAGTGGTTGTCGCGCGCTGGCTAGTCCTCGTAGGAGCTCGGCTCGCGGTCGTAGTAGGCGTCCAGGTAGAGCTCGCGAATCTCGGACACGAGCGGATAGCGCGGGTTGGCGCCGGTGCACTGGTCGTTGAAGGCCTGCTCGCTCATCTCGTCGAGGGTGTCCAGGAAGTACTGCTCGTCCACACCGAAGTCCTTGATCGTCGGCTTGACGCCCACATGCGCCTTGAGCTCCTCGATGCCGGCGATGAAGTTCTCGAAGACCTCGTCGTCCGTGGCGCCGCCAAAGCCGCAGGCACGGCCAAACTCGGCGTAGCGCGCCTTGGCATGCGGGTACTGGTACTGGCTGAAGGAACCCATCTTGGTTGGGCGCTCGGCGGCGTTGTAGCGCATGACACGCGTGAGGATGACCGCGTTTGCCCAGCCGTGCGGGATGTGGTGGAAGGCGCCGAGCTTGTGGGCCATGGAGTGGTTGACGCCCAGGAAGGCGTTGGCAAACGCCATGCCGGCAAGGCAGCTCGCGTTGGCCATGTGGTCGCGGGCCTCCACGTCGTCGGGGTTGTCGTAGGCGCGGGCAAGGTACTTGAACACGAGTTCGCCGGCACGAAGCGCCAGTCCGTCGGTGTAGTCAGAGGCCATGATGGAGACGTAGGCCTCGAGGGCATGGGTAAGCACGTCCACGCCGGAGGCGGACGTCAGGCCCTTGGGCTGGCTCATCATGTTGTTGGTGTCCACGATGGCCATGTTGGGAAGCAGCTGGTAGTCGGCCAACGGCCACTTGATGCCGCTCTCGGCGTCGGTGATGATGGCAAACGGGGTGACCTCGGAACCCGTGCCGGAGCTCGTGGGGATGGCCACGAAGTAGCACTTCTCGCCCATCGTGGGATAGGTGTAGATGCGCTTGCGGATGTCCATGAAGTCCATGGCCATGTCCTCGAAGGAGGCCTCGGGGTGCTCGTACATGAGCCACATAATCTTGGCGGCATCCATGGCCGAACCGCCTCCCACGGCGATGATCGTGTCAGGCTCGAAGGAGCTCAGCTGGGCCAGTCCCTCGCGCGCGCACTGCAGCGTGGGGTCGGGTGCCACGTCGTAGAAGCAGGCGTGCACGATGCCCATCTCGTCGAGCTTTGCCTCGATCTGCTTGGTGAAGCCGCTCTTGTAGAGGAACGAGTCCGTGACGATGAAGGCGCGCTTCTTGCCCATGATGGTGCCCAGCTCGTCGAGGGCGACGGGCATGCAGCCCTTCTTGAAGTAGACCTTCTCGGGGGTGCGGAACCACAGCATGTTCTCTCGCCTCTCTGCGACCGTCTTGATGTTGAGCAGGTGCATGGGACCCACGTTGCCGCTGACGGAGTTGCCTCCCCAGCTGCCGCAGCCCAGCGTGAGCGACGGCGCGAGCTTGAAGTTGTAGAGGTCGCCGATGCCGCCCTGGCTCGACGGGGTGTTGATGAGGATGCGGCAGGTCTTCATGGCCTCGGCGTGCTTGGCCATCTTCTCGGTCTCGTGCGTGTCGATGTAGAGCGAGCTCGTGTGGCCGTAGCCGCCGTCCGCCACCAGGCGCTCGGCCTTGGCAAGGGCGTCGTCAAAGTCGACGGCCTTGTACATGCCCAGGACGGGCGAGAGCTTCTCGTGGGCCATCTCCTCGGACGGGTCGACGCTTTCGACCTCACCGATGAGGATCTTGGTGGACTTGGGCACCTCGACGCCGGCAATCTGGGCGATGGTGTAGGCGCTCTGGCCGACGATCTTGGCGTTGACCGAGCCATGGATGATGACGGTCTTGCGGACCCTGTCCAGCTCCTCGCCCTTCAGGAAGTAGCAGCCACGACGCTCGAACTCGGCCTTGGCGGCGGCATATGCCTCGTCGCCCACGACGGTCACGGACTGCTCAGAGGCGCAGATCATGCCGTTGTCGAAGGTCTTGGAGTGGATGATGGAGTTGACGGCCATGCGGATGTCGGCCGTGTCGTCGATGATGACGGGGGTGTTGCCGGGACCCACGCCCACGGCAGGCTTGCCGGAGCTGTAGGCCGCGGTGACCATGCCCGGGCCACCCGTGGCCAGGATGATGTCGGCCGAGCGCATGACGGTGTTGGTCATGTCAAGGGAGGGCTTGTCGATCCAGTCGATGATGCCCTCGGGGCAGCCCGCGGCCTCGGCGGCCTCGCGGACGATGCGCGCCGCCTCGGCGGTGCACTTGCCGGCGCGCGGATGCGGGCTGATGATGATGGCGTTGCGCGTCTTGAGCGCGATGAGGCACTTGAAAATGGCCGTCGACGTGGGGTTGGTGGTGGGGATGACCGCCGCCACGATGCCCATGGGCTCGGCGACCTGCTTGATGCCGCCCACAGGGTCCTCGGAAATGACGCCACAGGTCTTGGTGTGGCGGTACTTGTTGTAGATGTATTCGGAGGCGTAGTGGTTCTTGATGACCTTGTCCTCCATGACGCCCATGCCCGTCTCCTCGACGGCCATCTTGGCCAGCGGAATGCGGGCCTTGTTGGCGGCAAGGGCGGCCTCGTAGAAGATCTTGTCCACCTGCTCCTGCGTGAACGTGGCGAACACCGCCTGCGCGGCGCGCATCTCGGAAAGGCGCGTGTTCAGGACGGCGACGCTGTCGATGGGTGTCCTGTTGATCTTTGCCATGCTTCCCCCAATCTCAGTCTGTTGTGCAGTCACATGGTCAGAAGAGATTGTACCGAAGCTTGCGGCAAGCGCCTTTCGGGACCGCCATATGGACTCAAAGGGGACACGTTAGGCGTCGCGCAGCAGCTCCTCGAGCTCCAGCACGGCGTCCTTCGCGTCGCTAGACGCACACTCCAGGCAGTGCCACTGACCGTCCACCTCGTAGTGGACAAGGGGGCCAAAGCCGCCGCGCAGGGTCTGGGCGGCCCGCTCGAAGAGCGGGTCCGACTTGAGTCCGGGATAGCGGACCGCCTCCACGCGGGGGTGGCAACGCAGGTAGTTGGCAACCACCTGCGCGACGTCGGAGACCTGGCGCCACCGGTCGGGCCCCATCTGTGCCGAGAGCTCTTCCAGCTCGTCAAGCGAGATATCCATGCATCCTTCCCTCCGCGCACCATCCGCTATGGAAAGGGCGCCCAAGGACCATCCTCGGGCGCCCCACACGCTGCGTTTTAGCTCGTTACCTGCGTTCGGCGATCTCTGCCGTGATGTCGGCGATGAAGTCGTCAAGGTCGCGCTGCACCGTCTCGTTGGAGCGGTCGCGCACGCTGATGTTGCCGGCGTCGCGCTCCTTCTCGCCCAGGATGAGCATGTAGGGAACGCGGTCGACGCCGCGCGCCTCGCGAATCTTGTAGCCGATCTTCTCGTCGCGCTCGTCAACCCTCACGCGCACGCCCGCGGCCTTGAGCTTGGCGCCGACCTCGAGGGCGTATTCGCGCGTCTTCTCGGAGACGGGCAGGACCTTGACCTGGCACGGCGAGAGCCACGTGGGGAACTTGCCTGCGTACTGCTCGGTGAGCATGCCGATGAAGCGCTCGAAGCTGCCGAAGCCCGCACGGTGGATCATGATGGGGCGGTGCTTCTCGCCGTCGGCCCCCGTGTACTCGAGCTCGAAGTTCTGCGGAAGCTGGAAGTCGAGCTGGATGGTGCCGCACTGCCAGGTGCGTCCCAGGCAGTCCTCCAGGTGGAAGTCGATCTTGGGGCCATAGAAGGCGCCGTCGCCCTCGTTGAGGATGTAGTCCACGCCCATGGCCTCGAGCGCCTTGCGCAGGCCCTCCTCGGCGAGCTCCCAGTCCTCGTCGGAACCCATGGAGTTGTCGGGGCGGGTGGAGAGCTCCACGTGATACGGGAAGCCAAACTGCTGGTAGTAGGCCGTGATGAGGTGAGCCGTCTCGGTCACGAGATCCGTGATCTGGTCGGGACGGACAAACAGGTGCGCGTCGTCCTGGGTGAAGGAGCGCACGCGGAAGAGGCCGTGGAGGGCGCCGCGAAGCTCATGGCGATGGTCGAGACCGGCCTCGGCGAGCTTGAGGGGCAGGTCGCGGTAGCTGCGCGGCTTGCTCTTGAAGATGAGGCAGGCGCCCGGGCAGTTCATCGGCTTGACGGCATAGTCCTCGTCGTCGATGAGCGTGGTGTACATGTTCTCCTTATAGTGGTCCCAGTGGCCGGAGGTCTCCCACAGCTTGCGCGAGAGGATGATCGGGGTCTGCACCTCCTCGTAGTTGTACTCGTTCTGCATGTCGTGCCAGTAGTCCATGAGGGCGTTCTTCAGGCGCATGCCGTTGGGCAGCCAGAACGGGAATCCCGGTCCCTCGTCGGCCATCATGAAGAGCTCCATCTCCTGGCCGATCTTGCGGTGGTCGCGCTTCTTGGCCTCCTCGAGGAAGGCGAGGTGCGCCTCAAGCTCCTCCTTGCTGGCAAAGGCGATACCGTTGATGCGGGTGAGCATCTTGTTGTTGGCGTCGTTCTTCCAGTAGGCACCAGACACGCCCGTGAGCTTGAAGGCCTTGAGGGCCTTGGTGTAGGTGAGGTGCGGGCCCACGCACATGTCGACGTACTCGCCCTGCTTGAAGAAGGTGATGCGGGCATCCTCGGGAAGGTCGCCGATGTGCTCGACCTTGTACTTCTCGCCGCGCTCGGCCATGTGGGCGATGGCCTCCTCGCGCGGGAGCTCGTAGGTCTCAAACTTGAGGTTCTCCTTGCAGATCTTGCGCATCTCGGCCTCGATCGCCGGGAAGTCCTCCTCGGAGATCTTGACGCCCTCGGGCAGGTCGATGTCGTAGTAGAAGCCGTTGTCCGTGGCGGGGCCATAGCCAAAGTCAGCCTCGGGATACAGGCGCTTGATGGCCTGCGCAAGGATGTGCGAGGCGCTGTGACGAATGACGTGGAGCTCCTCGCCCTCGGGGCAGTCTGCCACGTGGCCGTCGTTGTACAGGATCTTCATGGGGTTCTCCTCCGTGGTGGAAAGGTTCGGGCAGAGACGGATGCGTTCTTCGCAGGAAAAAGCGCCCATCCTTGGCAGAGGGGCGCAACGTTCATCTGGCAAACCTTTCATGCGTTGCAACAGCTAATGATTCTACAGCGACTTGCCGCCGCTTGTCCACACGTGCCTTTTTCTGACTCGCAAGGGACACTCCCTTGTGAGTCAAGATGAGTCAAAGGGAGCGTCCACCGCAAGTCAAGACGCAGTCTGGCTAGCCGTTGAAGTTCTTCAGGACCTCGCTTGCGGTCGTTCCGAACTCGCCCTCGTTTACCACGTCAAAGAAGCCGAACTCGATGGCCTCGGGGCTGTAGAGGTCGATCTCGTAGTCGCCGTCCTCCACGTCGTAGATGTCGGCAAGGTACTCACGCATGGAGGGCCCGTAGACGACCGCCACCGTCTCCTTGTCGCTCACTGCCTTGCGCTCCGAGATGACGCAGTTTGCCATGCCGTCAAGCACGGCGTCAGGCGAGTCAAAGCCCTCGAGCACGGCGATGAAGATGGCCCCCTCGTCCTTTCCGCCCGCGCTGAAGTCCTCGTAGTCGTCCTGGTCGAGGTAGCCGCTATCCGTCAGGACGTTGAAGACGATCGAGCCGTCACGCTTCGCAAAGACGTGGGAGTCGTCCTGGTCATAGAAGAAGTAGCCGTTGGACTCCACGAGGCTCGCAAGGTCCTTGCCCGAGAGCTCCATGAACGCCAGGAGCGTCGGGTAGCCATGGGACTCGAGATACTCCCCCTCCGAGCCCTGGTAGGCAGGGGCGGAGCCGCTGTCTTTCTCGGGGGTGCTGCTCTCGATCTGCTCGAAGACGTCCGAGAGGTCCTCGCTCACGGACTCGAGCTCGTCCTCGTCCAGCTTGACCTCCTCGATGGGGCTGGGCTCCGTGTGGGAGCCACCGGACGAGATGAGTCCCCCCACCGCACGAAACGCGATGCTCGCCGCGGCACCGAAGGCGACGAGGCCCGCGAGCACGGCCACGACGGGCGACGAGTACCAGGCCTTCTTCTTGGCAGCCTGCGCAGGGACCACCTGCGGCGTGTACGCGGCGGCAGGAGGGGCGCCGTAGCTCCCCTGCGCACCGGCGCTCGACGAGCCGGTCACGGGGGCAGGGTCGGACACCGGCTGAGGGATGGGCTGCACCAACGTGGCGTCGACGCCCTGAGGGGGAACCGGGGCGGCCGGCTGCTGGCCAACGGCATCGCGCGGAGGTTCCGCCTGCGGGATGACCGTCGTCGCGGGCGCCGGCACAACGATCGTCTCATCGGCCTCGGAAGGCGCAGGGCTGTCCGCCGCGTTGATCGAGCTCAGGTCGATGCGCTCGACCACGACGCCCGTCGCCTTGGGCTCGGGGCTGATGACCTCGTGCTTAACGGCCTCGACAACCTCAAAGAGCGCCGCCTCCGCTTCCTCGGCAGCCTTGGATTCGGGAAGGACGACCTCGACCGGCTCAAGGGGCTCGGCAGGCTCGGGCGCCTCCGCTGCCGTTACCTCGGCACCCTCGGGCACGGGAGCATCGGCGGGCTCGGGCGCCTCCGCTGCCGTCACCTCGGCGGGCCCGGGCGCGGGAGCCGAGGGCTCCGCGACCTCCCCAGCCTCCACGACAGGAGCCTCGGCGGGCTCTGGCGCGGCGGGCGCGCTCGCCTCGTCCGTCACAAGCTTGTGGCCACAGCTCATGCAGAACTTCTGGCCTGGCTGCACCTCTGCGCCGCAGTTGGGACAAAACATGTCGTTCCTCCTTCTGGGGTCGTCATGCAGAAAAAATCGATAGCCGTTCCTTTCGGACTTCATATGGCATGTTGCCACATCGGATGCGGCCACGCGGCGAGAAGGCCGACGCTCTGCCCCCAAACTCCCCGTACGGTCCGACAGACGGCACCAGGAAACAAAATGTGACACTCCAAAAACTCGTGCCTCATGTCCACTGCAGTGTCGCGTTTCGTTCGGCCGTCCCACCTTGGGACCCCGGTGGCCAAACAAAAAACGCGACGCCCCAAAGGACGTCGCGCACATGGTCTTTTGTGGTGCGGCCTACTGAATGCGGGTGCGGCAGTAGGGGCAGACCTTCCAGTCTGCGTTCAGCGGACGGTGGCAGGTCGGGCAGACGTTGCGGACCTGTGTGTTGCAGATCGGGCAGACGATGAAGTCGCGGTCGATGGGAGCACCGCACTTGGGGCAGATGCCGTAGTGCGAGAGCTGGTGCTCGCGCAGCGCGATGTCGAGGTCCTGCTCCTCGCGGTCAACGAGGTAGGAGCTCGGACGAAGGATGACGTAGGCCAGAAGCCCGACGATGGGAATGACCGAGATGACGGCCCAGAGCCACCAGGGCTCGGCGCCACGGCGCTGGGCGTCGCGGATGACGTACACGATGGAGAGGACATAGAGCATCACGAGGCAGGCCACCATGAGGTAGAGGACCATGCGCACCTCAGGGGTAATAAGCTGATCGAGAAGGTCTGACATAGTAAAAGCTCTCCTTCGTAACGGGACAAACGAGCAATGTGAGTCATGCAAACAGGGACGCGCGAAACGCATCTTTGGGAATTGTAGCAGAGCAAGCCCCGCGTGGAGCGCATCGATCGATATCGACGGATATCACATAGCGTCGCGGCCGCAGTGCCCGCTGGCCCCGAGCGCTCCCTACAGGAACCAGTAGTTCAGGTCGACGGGCCAGTCGATGCCATCGACCCAGCCAGAGTGCGAGAACTGCCAGCACTGTGCGCCCTCGTGGTCAAAGGTGCCATCATATGCGGCGATCCACTTTGCCCAGTTGTCAAAGCAGGGGTCGACCAGCAGGTACTCCCACCAGCTGTAGCTCGCATAGATGCCAGGATGCCACCCGGCTGCCTCCATGATGCCGCAGAAGGTCTGGGAGACCTCGGTGAGCAGCCCGGCGCACTCGGGGTCAGAGAGCTCCTCGAGCTCGAGGTCGAGGAAGATGGGAAGCGTGGGGTTGAGCCCGACGAGCATGGTGCTCACGAACTTGGCCTCGATGGCCGCCTCTAACGCGTTGTCCGCCGTAGAGAAGAAGTACACGCCATACGGGATGCCCAGGCGCTCGCACTCCTTGGCGTTGCGCTCAAACTCGGAGTCGGCGTAGCAGCCGCCGCCCCACCAGTCGGACCCGCCGCACTTGAGAATCGCGAAGTCGACGCCGTCGGCCTGGACGCGCTCCCAGTCGATCTGGGCGTTCCACTCGCTCACGTCAATGCCAAAGAGCCTCGTGCCGCCCTCGACCGAATAGCCTTTTGAATTGACGAAGTCCCACGTATCCGGGTCAGAGGCATCCACGCCTGAAGAGGCGTAGTCATCGGATGACTCTTCGGAGACGTAGCCGTCGGAGGAATAGTCCTCCTCGTAGGTGTAGCCATAGTCCTCGTACGACTCATCGTAGGCGTAGGCCGACTCGTCGTAGTAGGAGGTGTCCTCGTAGGTGGTGTCGTCGTAGTAGGTGGAGTCGTCGTAGTAGGTGGAGTCGTCGTAGTACGTGGTGTCGTCGTACCAGTACCCCTCATCACCCCTGGCCACGCGCGGGACCAGCAGCAGTGCGGTGGCAAATGCCAACACGCAGCACAGCAACCTCCTGGTCTGTTTGGTCATACGCAGCCTCTCGTCGATACCTTCAGCGGGCGGAGCACACTCGAGACATTATAGTAATGGTTGAGGGTTTGCACACCCAGAAGGCCCCGAACCTCGCAATACTTCAAAAGATGGACAGAATGCTTGTCGTTGCCTCGACGCGCAAAAAGGGCGCGGGAAGCAATCCTCCCGCGCCCTTGGCAGTCAGAGCATTCCGCTCTTCTAGCAGGTAGTTTCTAGTCGTCAACCTCGGACGAAGCGCTCAGGACCTCTCCCGTGACCGCGTCGATGTCATACGGGAGGCGCGCCACTGTTGTCTCAAAAAATAGAAAACTGGCTCTCGTTCTGGGTGCCGAGAGTACATCAGGACGAGCGTGAAGGGCGTTCAGCGGCGTTTCTGGCGTAGGCTCGCCAAGAAACGGCCTTTTGGTGAACGTTGTGACACGCGCCCTGCCGCCGTGGACCACTTTTTGGCAATTGGTGAACGGGAAAAGACCTGCCGGGAGGTAAAGTCACCAACTCGCCTTCCATGGCAATGTTCGGCCCCACACACGCCTGGTTGTTCACCAACCCGCGTTTCTTGTCGGACCCACCACATGGACGCGAGCCAATCCGGACGTGCGCTCAGCCAACTCCTTACGTGACCGGCTTGACGATAGGATTCCTACCTCAAGATCCCCGCGACTTCGCCTGCAAGGGTGATGGAGCCGCAGGCGACATAGGGCTGGCCGTCAAGGCCGGCGACCGCCTCGGCAACCGTTGGGAAGACTCCCCTCACCTCGGCACCCGCGGCGCGGAAGAGCTCCGCGAGCTCGGCTGCCGCAAGGGCGCGCGGCGATGACGTCTGGGTCACGTAGACAAAGGGGAACTCATGGGCAAGTAGCTCGACCATACCCCCGCAGTCCTTGTCGGCCAGCGCCGCGCACAGAAGCGCGGGGCGTCCCGACGCGTCAGGCTCGATGTCGCGGACGGCGGTCAGGAAGGTCTCGACCGACTGGGGGTTGTGGCAGGCGTCGATGATGATCGGCGGCTCGCTCCGGAGCAGGTCAAAGCGGCCAGGCGTAGGGCAGCCCATCACACTGTCATAGAGCACGCCTTCGTCAAGCGTGCGCCCGAGATACGCCTCAGCAAGCGTGACGGCGCAGGCGATGTTGGCCGCCTGATAGGAGGGCTTGGGGGCCGCGAGCTCCGGATAGGTGCCACGCGGTGTCGTCACGCTCAGCTCGAGCGGGGCGCCCAGGCGCGTCGGCCGTTTGGTCACGCGATAGCTCGCATGCGGCAGGTCCTCGTGCGCACGCGGCGTGCCGGGGTGCATCTCGCCACGCGCGTCGGCAAGGTCCACGGGGCGCAGGAGCACTGGCTCCACGCCCTCGGCACGGCTCTGGTCAAGAAAAACGTCCTCCACACTGTCCGGCGTCGCCGTGCCCACGCCGAGCACGCAGGGGCGGCCCGCCTTGATGATGGCGGCCTTCTCGCCCGCGATGGCTTCGAGCGTGTCTCCCAGGATGTGCATGTGGTCGAGCCCGATGCCCGTTATGGCGACCGTCTTGACGGACTTGACGGCGCTCGTGGCGTCCCATCGTCCGCCCATGCCGCACTCCAGCACGGCCACGTCGACGCCCGCCTCGGCATAGACCACGCACGCCGCCACGGTGAGCGTGTCGAACTCCGTGATGTCGTAGGGCCTCTCCCCCGCCGCGCTCCTGCGCGCGTTCACGCGCTCGCCTGCCAGCGTGGCGGCGGCGATGCCCCGCGCAAAGGCCTCGTCGCTGACGGGCGCCCCATCGACCTCCATCCGCTCGTTGTAGCGGACGAGCTCGGGGCTCGTGTAGAGGGCCACGCGGTAGCCCTCCCCCCTGAGGATCGCCGCGGTATAGCGGGAGGTAGAGGTCTTTCCGTTGGTGCCCGCTATCTGCAGCGACTCAAAGCAGAGGTCGGGGTCTCCCAGCTCGGCAAGCATGTCGACGACGGTCTCGAGCATGGGGCAGATGCCAAAGTGCAGCGCTTCGTGAAGCTGCCGTAATGCCTGGTCATAGGTCCACTCGGGGACCTCAAAGGGGACTTGGTACGCCATCTATGCGTCCTTTCTTCCAAAGGCAAGGAGGTAGGCGCCCGCAAAGAGCACGGCGCCACCGACCATGTTACCCAAGGTGGCCGCGGACAGGTTTGAGAGCAGTCCCCCAAAGGTGAGCGCAGCGGCGTCAAAGCCCTCGGGGGCGCCCACGGTGGCCAGCGTCACCATGCCCATGGGGATGAAGAACATGTTGGCGACGCAGTGCTCGAACCCGCAGGCGACAAACGCCATGACGGGCATGGCCGCGGCCAGGAACTTGTCGACCACGGTCTTTCCGGCAAAGCCCATCCAGACCGCCAGGCACACGAGGATGTTGCACATGACGCCCCTGAAGAAGGCGACCGTCCACGGAAGCGCGCACTTTGCCGTCGCCACCGAGACCATGGTGGCCCCCACGGCGCCGCCGTTCATGCCGGCAAAGTTGGCCAGGTGGAGCAAACCCACCAGCAAAAGCGATCCGCAGAGGTTGCCGACATACACGACGGCCCAGCTCCGCAGCAGCCGAGGGGCGTCGTACAGCCCCTGCGCCTTGCCGATGACCATGAGGTTGTTGCCCGTGAAGAGCTCGGCCCCCGCGACGAGCACGGCAAAGAGCCCCAGGCTGAACGCAAAGCCGCCCAGCACCGACGAGGGGGCAAACGTCAGCGAGGAATCTGACTTCACCAGCAGCATGAACATGCCCCCCATGCCGATGAACAGGCCCGCCAGGACGGCAAGGACAAACGCGCGCGCCGCGCCCATGTCGGCCTTGCCCTTGCCCACCGTCGCGGTCTTGGCAAAGGTCTGCGCCGGCGCCAATGCGTCAACGGTCGGATAGTGTTCTGAAGCCATGCGGCCCTTCCTTTCCCCTAACGCGAAGGGACGACAGGAAGCGCTCTCGGCGCCGCGAGCCGTCCCCCAAGCACTCGTTTCTTCACGTCCCTACAACCCGATGAGGCGCAGCGCCTCCTCGCGGGCCTTGAGGTCGTCCTTGAACCACCCGCGCACCGCAGAGGTCACCGTCGACGAGCCGACGCTCTTGATGCCCCTCATGCTCATGCACGAATGCTCCGCCTGGAGCACGACCAGCACCCCGCGCGGCTCCAGCCGATATTCCAGCGCGTCGGCGATCTGCTGCGTGAGGCGCTCCTGGAGCTGGGGCCGGTGCGCATAGCCGTTGACACAGCGCGCCAGCTTGGAGAGGCCCGTGATGCGGCCGTCTCGCGGCAGGTAGCAGATGTGCGCCTTTCCCACAAAGGGGAGCAGGTGGTGCTCGCACATGGAGTTGAAGGGAATGTCGCGGACGATGACCATGTTCTCGTTGCCCGGCTCATGGAACTGCTTGAGCAGGTGGCGGCTGGGATCCTCCTGCATGCCGCCAAAGATCTCCGCGCAGGCACGCGCCACGCGGTCGGGCGTGCCGAGCAGCCCCTCGCGGTCGGGGTCCTCCCCTATGGCCGCGAGCAGCTCGCGCACGGCAGCCTCCACACGGGGCTTGTCGAGCGGCGCGTAACCCTCGCCGTTGATGATGCGCTCGTCTGACATGATGGCCTCCCTGTGTGCCGTCGTGGCCATGACCAAAAGACGGTCGCGTCCTTACGCCGTCTGGCGCCTTGCGGCCTCGATGACGTGCTTCGCAAGCACCGCCGTGGTCACCGAACCGACCCCGCGGGGGACCGGCGTGATGGCACCGACGATTGGCTCCACATCATCATAGAGGACATCGCCGCAGAGCTTGCCCGCGGACTCATCCCAGTTTATTCCCACGTCGATGACGACCTGGCCAGGGGCGACCGCGTCAGCACCAACGGTCCCGATGTGGCCGGCGGCGACGACGAGAATCTCGGCGTCACGGCACTCGGCCGCGAGGTCGCGCGTGCGCGTATGACACATCGTGACAGTCGCGTTGCGCGCCTGGAGCATCATCGAGACGGGCTTTCCGATAACAAGGCTCCTGCCCACTACGGTGACGCGGGCACCCGTGAGTTCGTAGCCATAGTGGTCGAGCACCTCGATGCACGCCTCCGCGGTGCAGGGCGCAAAGCCGACGGGACGGTTGGCGAAGACGCCAAAGAGCGAGCCTTCCGTGATGCAGTCGACGTCCTTCGCGGGGTCGAGGGCCGCGCAGGCGGCCGCCTCGTCCAGCGTCTTGGGAAGCGGACGGAACATGAGGCAGCCGTGGATGGACGCGTCGGTGTTGACCTCGTCGATGGCGGCCATGAGCTCCTCCTGGGAGCAGTCTGCGGGAAGCACGAACTGACGGACCGCCACCCCGACCTTCTCGCAACGCTTGAGCGCCCCGCGCTCGTACGACAGGTCGTCATCACGCTCCCCCACGCGCACGATCGCAAGTGTCGGGACGATGCCACGCCCGACAAGGTCCGCGACCTCGCCTACAAGCTTCTCGGTCAGTGCGTTCGCGACCGGAAGTCCCAAAAGCTGCTCTGCCATCTCGTACTCCCTCCAAGACGCCGTGGGGACTTCCCCACATGGACGCTTCGTTTCTATTTGCGGATGTGCGCCATCACGGAGGCGGCGCAGGCCTCGGCGCGCGGACACCACTCGCCCAGCAGCGCGTCGCACTCTGCCTCGATTGCGTAGGCGAGGGTACGCTCGTTCAGGGTCTTGGTATTGACAAACACATTGAGGCTTGCCGCTTCCAGCGCCGCACGGCACAGCAGCGCGCCACAGCCCACGTCGGAGAGAAGCATCTTCGAGCCCTTCTCCCCCATCTCCTCAAGGAGCTCGATGGCTAGGGCAATCTGGCGCATCATCTCGAGGGGGGCAACACATGCGTTCTTGGTTGCCTCCTCGAGCACCTCGGCGCGTGTCGGGTCATCTTTGGGAATCCCATACGCCTGGGAGAGTGGGTAGAACGCGGCCGCGTCCTCCTCCACCAGCTCGATCAGCTTCAGGCGGATGGCCTCGGCATCCGCCAACATGCGCTGGATATCATCCTCCACGTCGGCATAGCGCTTCTTGCCCGTGGTGAAGTTGCCCACCATGGAGCCAAGGGCGACGCCCAAGGCACCTACGAGCGCGGCAGCCCCGCCCCCACCCGGCACCGACTCCTTAGCCGCCAAAACCTCAGCAAAGGCATAACAGCTCTTGTCCGTCAACCTCTCACCCACGGCAACCTCCCACAACAAAGAAAAGGGCATCCAGCTCACGTCCGCCATCGTATCCCGAAGTGCCGCGCGTCCCGCCAGGGACGCAAGACGACTTCGACCGAACACCACGATCGTCGGCCAGCAAGCGTACAAGGGGGCCTCCCGCCATTCCCTCGCAGCGATTTCGCAACGCGCATGAGCGAAGAGGGAATGGCGGGAGGCCCATCTAGTTCCTTAGAACAGGCCGACGATCTTGCCGTCCTCGGTGACGTCGATCTTCTCGGCGGCCGGGACGCGCGGCAGGCCGGGCATCGTCATGATGTCGCCCGTGAGCGCCACGATGAAGCCGGCACCTGCGCTGATCTTGAGGTTGCGCACGGTGAGGCGCCAGCCACGAGGCGCGCCGAGCTTGGTCTGGTCGTCGGTAAAGGAGTACTGGGTCTTGGCCATGCAGATGGGAAGCCCGCCAAAGCCCAGGTCCTCGAGCTGCTTGAGCTGCGTGCGTGCGGAGCCCACCAGGTCGACGCCGTCGGCGTGGTAGATCTTGGTGGCGATGGCCTCGAGCTTCTCCTCGATGGAGAGGTCCAGGTCATAGGAGAAGGTGAAGTCGCTCGGCTCGTCGCAGAGGCGCACGACCTCGTCAGCCAGCGCACGGCCGCCCTCGCCGCCCTTGGCCCACACCTCGGAGAGCGCCACATTGACGCCGAGCTCCTTGCACTTGGCCTCGACGAGGTCAAGCTCGGCCTTGGTGTCGGTCGGGAAGGCGTTGATGGCCACGACGCAGGGCAGGCCGTAGACGTCCTTGATGTTGCCCACGTGCTGCAGCAGGTTGGGCAGACCCGCCTCGAGCGCCTCGAGGTTCTCGGTGGTCAGCTGGTCCTTGGGCACGCCGCCGTTGTACTTGAGGGCACGGACAGTAGCCACGATGACCACGGCGCTGGGCTTGAGTCCCGTGGCGCGGCACTTGATGTCAAGGAACTTCTCGGCGCCCAGGTCCGCGCCAAAGCCGGCCTCGGTGACCACGTAGTCAGCCATCTTCATGGCGGTGGTGGTGGCCATCACGGAGTTGCAGCCGTGGGCGATGTTGGCAAACGGGCCGCCGTGGACAAAGGCGGGGTTGTTCTCGAGCGTCTGGACGAGGTTGGGCTTGATGGCGTCCTTGAGGAGCGCGGTGCAGGCGCCCTCGGCGTTGAGGTCGTGCACGGTGACAGGCTTCTTGTCGTAGGTGTAGGCGACGACCATGCGGCCGAGGCGGGCCTTGAGGTCGTCAAGGTCGGAGGCCAGGCAGAAGGCGGCCATGACCTCGGAGGCCACGGTGATGTCAAAGCCGTCCTGGCGCGGCACGCCGTCCGCGATGCCGCCCATGCCGTCCACGACGTTGCGGAGCTGGCGGTCATTCATGTCGACGCAGCGGCGCCAGATGATGCGGCGCGGGTCGATGCCCAGCTTGTTGTCCCACTTGATGGAGTTGTCAAGCATGGCGGCAATCAGGTTGTTGGCAGCCCCGATGGCATGGAAGTCGCCGGTGAAGTGCAGATTGATGTCCTCCATGGGGACGACCTGGGCGTATCCGCCGCCCGCGGCACCGCCCTTGACGCCAAACACGGGGCCGAGCGAGGGCTCGCGCAGGCAGAGCATGGTCTTGCGGCCCGTGAGGTTCATGGCGTCGGCCAGGCCGACGGACGTGGTGGTCTTGCCCTCGCCCGCAGGCGTGGGGTTGATAGCGGTCACCAGAATGAGCTTGGCCTTGGAGGGCATGTCGTCCATGGTATGGATGTCAACCTTTGCCTTGTACTTGCCATAGTGCTCAAGCTGGTCCTCGGTGAGGCCAGCCTTCGCCGCAACGTCGCTGATGGGCAGCATCGTTGCCTCCTGCGCGATCTCAATATCGCTCTTGTACTCTGCCATCTTCGCTCCTTGTCTATGAGGGCTTCATCGCCCGCCTGTAGCAACCCCTATTGTCCCATCACGACGACGCTTTGCACGACGTTCACATGGATGGACCCCCCAATACCTCAAATGACCACACCTAGCATACCGAGGTGGAAGCTCATGTCAGATACGCAAAAGTAAGCATCTTTACGCAGATTAACCCTACATTTTGTCGTGACTCGTGCTTGGGTTCATCGTACAGGGGCGGACCATCCTTCCACAACGTCAAAACGTACACAAGATTGCCCACCGATTTGGCATTTTTTCACAACGCCCCGAGTGCCTTCAGGACTTCCGCCCCCGTTGCGCCACCCATATGTGAAGACTCCCTAGAGTTCTTGTTCATCTTGCAGTCTTAACTACTTTACGTTATAAGTTCATATAGTTTTCAATACTAGTTTTTCTAAAGACCGTCACTATTTCAAAGCGCGGCAAAACAGGAAGGAAGACATGCAATGAAGGACGAATACAAGGTCATCATCTGGGGTCTCGGCAGCGTGGGCAAGTCGGCGCTCGAGATCATCAACGCACGCAAGAGCCTCAAGCTCGTCGGTGCGTTCGACGTCAATCCCGACAAGGTGGGCAAGGATGCAGGCGAGGTCCTCGGCCTCCCCACTGCCGGCGTGACCGTAAGCTCGGACGAGGAAGAGGTCCTCGCCATCGACGCCGACATCGTGCTCTACTACCCGCCCACCAAGTGGGACGCCGGCAAGCTCCCCAGCCCCACCAGCGTCACGGGCAATGTTGACGACATCGTGATGTTCCTCGAGCACGGCAAGAACTGCTCCTCCACGCTGCCGGTCTTCTTCTCCGAGAAGAACGCTCCCGAGTACTTCGCGCGCATCGACGCAGCCGGAAAGGCGCATGGTACAACCTATGTGCAGCAGGGCATCTTCCCCGGCATCTTCACTCCGTATTTCTCTTCCCTCTCCTGCATGTTCAGCCGCAGGATCGACACCGCCATCGTTTACGGCGGCGAGGATGACTCGGTGAACTCTGCCCCGTGGATAGCAGTGTTCGGCTACGGCAAGAAGCTTGACGAGCTCTCCCCCGAGCGGCTTTACGCCGTGCAGAACATCATCTACACCTACTATGGCCCCACGGTCATCGAGATGGCTGAGCGCGCCGGGCTGGAATGGGACGAGTATTCCTGCACCTCTCAGCCTGTGCTCTCCGACTCCGAAGTAACCACTCCCTATGCCCACGTGATGCCTGGGACCATCGGCGCTCATATCTTCACGATGTGCACCAAGAAGGATGGTCGCGAAGTCACCGGCTACCACTTCATTCACAAGGCTTCCGAGGACATCCTGCCCGACCTGCCCCTCGACAAGTACATCGAGATCAAGGGTGAGCCGGACATCACGATCCGACTCGAGAACATCATCCCGCATGAGGACCCGTTCCTGACGAGCGCCGCCCCCTCCGTCAACCTCATCCCCTCGATCGTGGACGCCGAACCTGGCTACAAGAACGCACTCGACATCCCCATGGGATATATGCCGAGGTAGCACAAACCTGAGACACCGATGATTAAGAGGGCTGCTCACGTGGGCAGCCCTCTCGCTCTCTGCGCGGAACCTCAGGCTAGTAGATGGGCTTGAAGTCAAGCTCGCCTTTGACGACGGGAACGTCGCTCACGTCCGCGATGTGGAATCCGCCCATGAAGCGGCGACCGTTGTAGTATCGGTCTAGCCCTTCGATGACTGCGTCTATCTGCTCTACGATGCCCTGGAGCTCTGCGGTGACCGAACCGTCGTGCTCGTTGAGAGAGGTTGCCAGCTCGTGTCCGAAATCTCGTCCGTCCAGTCGCTGAGCAGGTAGGTGGTCATTCCGCTGCCGCCGTCCCCGTGCACAACCGCGGGTAAGAATTGCGCTGACGCGATACGGCAGTTGCCGAAGCCATCCCGCTCGAGCGTGACTTCCGAGATGCCGGTGAGCATGCAGTCTGGCGTTGTGTTCGCGGTCACGAAGTTGCCGTTCGAGTAGAAGCAGACGCACTTCAAGCCCGATCATGAGGAGCGTAAGGCAGGTCACGCACCAGTCCCCTACTAGCCACATGATGAGCGGGGTTGAGGTAAACGCGACGGCGTGCAGCACCTTCCTGAAGACCTCGTGCTGAACCGGCAGCAGGTAACGCACCAAGAAGAGTGTTACCACTATTGGGATGATTATGGCCACATAGCGTAGGAGGCATGCAAGCACGTTCATCAACAATTGAAGCGTCACCTCTCCGGCAAGGGCCCACAATCCTCCCCTTGAGTATACGCTCAAGACGTCTCGGCGAGTCACTATGACGTGCGTCCATCTCGCTTAGACGGAATCCCTGACTCATACGTACAACAACCAAGATTAAGCCACTTCGCCGAGCTGCTTCTACGACGCTGAGACGTAAAGACTTAAACATTGGATGCTGGAGCAAGTGATACTCCCTTAGTCCGTTCGTGCCCATAGCTGCGATAGGCTCGTAAGGACTAAGGGAGTATCCCCTGTTCCAGATGTCTCAGCCGTGTTCCTACCAGGCGATGCCAAACCTCTCCTCGTACTGCTGCGGCGTAATGATCGTCGGGTCATAGCGCTCTTCCTGACCGCTATGCCCTCCATTGCACGTAATGAGGGCCTCTTGGAGCTCATTGGTGAAGCAGATGGCCTGGCCCGTCTTATCGTCAACGACCGCATAGCGGGTTGCTGGGTTGGCGCTTGGCCCTTCATCGATGATGAGGCCACCTGCGATGGCGTAAAGCTGTTCATCTGTAAGGCTAGCCGGTTCGTTCTTCTTCAGTTCGCTCATCGTTCCTCCCAGGCTTTGTCGTGGCTCGAAACGGCTCGTCGCCGTGTCCTTCCACCTATTGGTGCGCCCGTGTTCGGATCTCGTCTCAAACTTTTGCGAAAAATACCGAGTCGCCTTTCTCCTCGCTATGCGAGCCAGTTCTTCGGGCAGATCACAGCCTCAAAACCATGGATGTCGATGACGTCGCCCGCGTGCAGGGTGCCTTTCTTCGCAAGGATGTAGCCGCAATTGGTGTCCCTTACGTACGAGTAGACCAGCTTCGACACGCGTCCGACCTCCTCGCCGTCAAGGTAAACCGCCTCGCCAGGCCCGCCGTACTGCTTTGCCTGGATGAAGATGTCGGATTCGGCGACCGTGAAGCCTACCATCTCGCGTGCTGGCCCCTCCTCGCGCACCCTCTCGAGCGCCGCCTTCCCCACGAAGTCCTTATCCCAGTTGATGTTGCCGGCAAGGCCCACCTCGAAAGGATTGGTGTGGCGCAGGTCGCGCATATAGTAGAAGCCCGCCTCGGTGGGAAGTGTCCACGCCATGACCTGGAACTCGGTCACACGTCGTCCGCCGAACTGCTCCGCCGCAGCCCCAATCTTCTCCTCGATAGCGTCAGTGTCTCCTTCGGCACAGTACACCTCGTAGCCGAGTTTCTCGCCAGTGAAGCCGGCGCGGTTGATGATGACGTCGATCCCGTCGATTGAGTTCTCCACATGCGCGAAGAAGCGCAGGTCGTCGACGGGCTCGGCGCAAAGAGCGTTCAGCACATCCTTCGAGCGCGGCCCCTGCACGGCAAACATGTGCCAGTCGTCGCTGACTTCGTAGTAGTCCACGTCGTAGTCTCCCTGGTGCGCATAGAACCAGTCGTCCATGTAGGACGGGAAGAGCGTCGAAATCCAGAAGTGGTCGTCGAAACGCATGACAACGACGTCGTCGATAATCTCGCCCTGCTGATCAAGCATGGTGGTGTAGCGGTCGCGGCCAGGCCTCAACGTCGCGATGTTGTTGGGGAACATGTAGTCCAGGAACGCCTCGGCGCCTTCTCCCTCTACCTGCATGAGCTGGTGCGTGAAGAGGTACCAGCCCACGCTCTCGCGCACCGCCATGTGCTCGGCGCGCTTCATGTCGTCGTACTTGAAGATGTTGCGATACATGGGTCTCCCTCCCCTTCCCTAGCAGAACTTGTCGATCTTCTTGCAGATGCGCACGCGAATCTGCTTGTCGGTAGAGCCCTCCTCGAAGACGAACCACTGCGGACTCACGAGGGTCTTCACCATGCCGTTCCAGTAGGCCACGTGGCACGGGGTCTGCATCCAACCATTGGAGATCTCGAGTCCCTTGCGGTCGATGACCAAAATGACCTCGTCCTTATTGAACGCCTCGACCTCGTAGGCGCACATGAGCGCCTGCAGCATCATCTCGATATGGCCGCCCATGATGCGGCCGTCCCACGGGGCCTCCACGGGCACGCCCAACCACTCGCGCGCAGCGAGGCGGGCATATGGCTCACCGAAAGCCGCCTTACCGGAGGCTTCGAGGACGCACTTGAGCACGTGGAGGACCATCTTCTCGTCGAGCTTCTCCTCGGCGATGCAGCGCGTGAGCATCGGGAAGAAGTACAGGCAGGAGGAAGTCGCGAATTGCACCATGGCCGCCATCTCGGAGGTCTCCTCAAGATTGGTGCCGTTGGCGAACCGGAAGTCGCACTCCTCGCGGAAGACCATCGGGTCCTCGACGCACTCCTCCTCAGGGGTGAACTTGATCATGTCGGCCGTGGCGATAGGGCCAAAGCTCTGCCAGAGCGGGTGCTCGGGCATGGGGTACTTCTCGCGGTTCTCGGCGACGATGCGGCAGTGGCGGTCACCACAGCCGCGTGCTTCGACCATCGCGTAGTCGAGCGACGGTCCCTCGCGACGACGCTCCGCCGCGCCCTTTGACTGAGCCTGGAGCGACATCGTGGTAGCGCGGCAGAGTTCGCTACCGATGATGTCCCACGGGCAGGCATCGAGCTCTTTCTCACAACGGTAGGTGCCGAAGTCCTGCACGCGACCGGGCATCATCATGGCGTCGTCGCCCTCGTCGCCGATGAGGGCACCCGTAAACTCCCCGCACATGAAGGGATGCATGTTGAGGAGGTAGTCTTGCGTGATGCCGTATTTCTGTGCCGTCTCGTACATGCGGTCAAACGCTGCCTGGCACAGAGTCTGTGCGCGCTCCTCATAATCTGGGATTAGGATGCGGATGCCCTGCAAGATAGAGGCTCCAAACACCGCCTCGTAGCGTGTCACGTAGCGCATCGCCTCTCGGAAGCCGTACATCTTCTCCCAGGGGGACTTTATTGCCGCATAGCACGGCAGTTTGGTCGCCCCAGAATCCTGAGGCAGGCGCTGGTCGATCTTCTTCGTCATATCCCATCCCTTCGTTGAGGTGCCTTGCGGTCGTGCGGACACAAATCGACTCCTAGTCATGCTACGGCGCGCGCCTAATTGTTCGTAATCCGTAGGGCCTAGGCTTCTGCCGCGCCAAACCCTACAGATTGACGGTTAGCCGATTGGGTTCGGCATCTCGTAAAGTGGCCGCTAGAATGTTTGATGGGTCAAGAATTAGAAAGGCGCGCCATCATGAAGCTCAACGCAGGCATCATTTATGAGCACCTTCGCACAAGATTTGACGTCGAACTTCACGGAGACCCGGGTGACCGCCTCCACCTCTCTCGCCCCCTCTTCTATATGGAGGAGCAGACCGTCTTCGAGTCGGATAGCCTTTATCTGGCCTCTGCGGACCATCTACCTACGCGTCCCATCATCAAGCGCGGTGCGGTCATCGTGTGTATCGGCGAGTCGTTGCAGCTCGGGCGTTATCTAAGGCAATGTACGGTACTGCAGGTTAAGGGCCATCCGGATTTCTTCTCGGTCTACCTGGCCATCCAACAGGCCTTCGAGGTCTACGACACGTGGAATGACGAGCTCTTCGAGCTCTTCAAGCAGGATGCTGACGTCAATCGCATAGTGTCGCTAAGCGCCGATTGCCTTGGACTGCCCCTCATCGTCATCGACGGCAGCTTTAGGGTGCTTGCCGCGTCGCGCCAAACAGAGTTGCCATCTGCACGAATCTGGAAGGACGAGAGGGAGAACCTCAGCCAGTACTCGCTGCGCAACTTCCTCTCCGTCAACGAAATCCATACCGACGATCATGGTCCTATGCTTCTCAAGTCAGTGGAAACGAACTCACTCTGCGTAAACCTCTTCGATGCGAGCGGCCGCTACATCGGATGCCTCTGTGCAATCCTGGATACCGACGAGCCACAAGCGGGACTCTCAGCCCTCGTCGTCTACCTTGCGCATGTGATTGAGGCGGCCATCCTGAAGAACCCTTCGTTACTCGTCTCAGAGCACGGCGCGCGCAAGGGAGCCCTGCGCGACCTCGTGGAGGGCAAGCCCCTAGGTACTAACCTTCGTAGACTGCTCGACCCCATTTCGGAAAACCCGCGCTATGCCTGCGTGTCCATCCACACATTCGCCCATGAGCAGGCACTTCCCTCAAGCTTCATCTGCAATAGCTTCGAGTCGGCCTTCCCCAACGGCTACGCCTTTCCTATAGGTCAGATGGTGGTAGGCATCGTAGACCTGTCTGATGCGGATACCGAGACTGCCGATCTTCGCGACTGCATCGACCCCACGCTCTCCTCGCTCGTGGACGCACTGAGACTCAAGGCTGGTGTAAGCTTCGACTATTCCGACCTGAACGAGTCCCCCGTCTATGTACAGCAGGCTGAGGCAGCGCTTGTCGACGGGAGCATTATGAATCCTAAGGCGACTCACCATTACTTCAAGGACTACGCTCTCACCGAACTCGTCGTCAACGCCATCTCGGGCGCCCCTATCGAGAGCCTCTTCCCTCGCGAACTCAGACGCCTTGTTGATCACGACCGGACGTCTGCCATCTCATACCTCGAAACGCTCAGGGTCTTCCTCAACGAAAACATGAACTACTCCAAGGTTGCCACCCTTCTCTATGTCCACAGGAGCACTCTCGTCGACCGCATCAACAAGATCGAGCATAACTACGGACTTGACCTCCACGACCCAGATACCCGCCTATACCTGCAGCTCATTCTCAAGGCGATGGATGTGGAGAAGGCAATCAAAGAGAACGGATGAAAAGGCCGGAAACGCGTCGCGCGTCTCCGGCCCAGTAGGTTCGTTGTGTCAGGGTTTAGCCGAGGGCCTTCAACTCGGCATCGAGCTCATCCAGATGCACGGCATACTCAGCGGCTTCGGGATACGACCAGAGCTTGCGGATGCTCATCATCTGGATCATCTTGAGGGCGGGATGCGTAGCAATGTTGGGGGTGTACTTGAGCAGGATTGCCTTAGCCTCGGGATTGCGCAGGATGTCCTTGAGCTTGGAGTCGACGGAAAGCGCCATTGCAGTTCCTCCTTCTTTTCCGGAGACGGTTATGAATACAGGGGCCTTCCCTGTTATTCGTAGGGATAGCGCTCGATGGCGGGCTGGTATTTAATGATGTTGTGGCTCATGCCGTTGTCGACGGTGTAGCACTCGCCAGTCACTGCCTCCATGAAGTCGGTGCACATCAGGTAAGCCACGCGCGCCACGCAGTCGACAGGCTTCATCTCGTCAGTCTGGGGAACGGTAATCTCCTCGTAGAGGGCATCCTGGGCGTCCTCGTCAAGGTCATCGATCACCATGTTGGTTACAGCGCCGTTGGTCTGCATGGCACCCGGTGCAACCGCGTTCACGCGTATGCCAAAGCGCTTGAGCTCCTTCGCAGCCTCGATGGCCAGCGAGTTGATGCCGCCCTTGGAAGCCGCGTAGTGCGGGTAGCCACCGAAGGTGGGATAGGGTAGCCAAGCACAGTTAGAGGAGATGAGGCACATCGCGCCGTGGATGCCCTTTTCGATCATGTACTTGGAGATGTGCTTGATCAGGCGGTACGATCCGTTGAGGTTGATGTCGATGACCCGCATGAACTCGCCCTCGGGCATGTCGTAGATGTGAGCATAGTTCCAGATCGCAGCGCTGTTGACGAAGATGTCGATGGAGCCGAAGGTTTGGTCTGCGAACTCGACGAGGGCAGCCACAGAGGCTTCGTCACGCACGTCCATGATGAAGTGCTTGACGCGGTCAGGACCATACCCATACTCGGCAAGAAGGCCGAGCGCGTTCTCGCATCCCTGTTCGTCGAAGCTTGCGATGACGACGTTGGCGCCACCTTCAAGGAAGCGCGCGGCGATATTGAAACCAAGCCCCGAACTTCCGCCGGTAACGATTGCCACCTTACCGGCCACAGAGAGCATGTCTGCCAGGGACGTCATGTTGTTGAGGTTGCCCCTCAGGAGGTTCACCTCACGAGAATCGGGTTCGTATGCCATATGGTCCGCCTCCTGATCACTTGTTCCTCGAGCGTTGTTGCTTAAGGAAGATTATTCAGGATGCATCGCTTCCTCCGAAACCCACGATTCATTGGCTAGCACTGGCGAGGGAGCCTACAAGTTGATGGTTGGCCCGAGCACCATCACCGCAGGACTGCTGGCGATCCCATGCCTTCGAGTGAGCGTTTCTGTAGCCTCATGTGAACGAAGCTGGATAGCGCATCAATCCAAAAGCTCGCTCTACCGATGGCCAGCCTTTACCAGCAACCTGCTTGAGACGCTCCTTGCGTTACCATGTTCTGGACTTTTCCATCGACTGGAGCCTGACCGATGCTCTTCCTCCTTTTAGCGACGTCATCTCTGGCGAGAACGGAACCGCCATATGCATCGAGCCGCCGCGCAACCGTCGCGCGAGCTGGGCCGATTACCCTCCCTACGAGATCAGGGATGGGGACACGCTCTGCTTCGGCCAGAGCACGAAGTTCCGCGTGCTGAACGTGCACTCCTGAGCCGGTACGGAATCCTACACGCGGTTGTAGGCCGCAAAGAACTGCTGGGTCTCCGGGTCGGACGGGTGGTCCATGACCTCCTCGGGCGAGCCGTTCTCGGCAATGTGGCCCCGGCGCAGGAGCACGATGCGGTCGGCCGCGTCATGCGCGAAGGTCATCTCGTGCGTCGCCATGAGGATCGTGGCGCCCTGCTTCTTGAGCTCCCCCACCATCTCGAGCACCTCGCCCACCAAAAGCGGGTCGAGCGCGGAGGTGATCTCGTCCAGGAGGAGCAGCTCGGGCTCCATCATGAGGGCGCGGCAGATGGCCACGCGCTGCTGCTGGCCGCCGGAGAGGCGGTCGGGATACTCCTTGGCCTTCTGGTCCATGCCAATGCGGCGCAAGAGTCCCATGGCCTTGTCCTCGGCCTTCTCGCGCGGCCACTTGTGGACCTTGCGGGCGGCCAGCGTCACGTTGTCCAGCACGGTCATGTGGCTGAACAGGTTGAACTGCTGGAACACCACGCCAATGCGCGAACGGATCTTGTCCTGGTCCTCGCGCGGATCGGTGAGGTCGGTGTCGCCCAGCCAGATCTGGCCGTCGTTGACCTGCTCCAGCAGGTTGATGCACTTCATGACCGTGGACTTGCCCGAGCCCGACGGGCCCAGAAGCGCCACGGTCTCGTGCTGGTGCACGTCAAAGCTGATGTGGTCGAGCACCGTGAGGTCGCCAAAGCGCTTGACGACGTTGTCGATGCGCAGGACCTTCTTGTTCTGCGAGAAGTCGGTGGATGCCATCAGACCATGCCTCCCGTCTGCTCGCGCTTGCGCAGGCGCTCGGAATACCAGTCGTTGATGAGGATGAAGGGCACGCTCATGAGGATGAAGAGGATGCTCGCCACCACGTAGGGCGTGAAGTTGTAGGTCTTGGCGACCACGATCTGCGCCGCGCGCACCGCGTCGACGGCGCCCAGCGTGGAGATGAGGCCCACGTCCTTCTGCATGCTGATGAAGTCGTTCATGAGGGCGGGAGCGATCTTGCGCAGGCCCTGCGGGATGATGACGTACCACATGGTCTGGCCGGTCGTGAGGCCCAGCGAGCGTGCCGAGGCGCGCTGCGAGGGGTGCACGTCCTGGAAGCCCGCACGCAGCACCTCGGCAATGTAGGCGGAGTAGCTCATGATGACCGCAATGGTGCCCAGCACCGCCTTGTCGATGCGGCCAAAGAGGCCGAGCCCCGGGATGCCGAAGCCGATGAGGTAGAGCACCACGATCATGGGGATGCCGCGCATGATGGTGGTGTAGAAGCGCGCGAGCACGCGCAGCGGAAACATCACGGCCGACGTCGTCATGCGGATGAGCGCAAGCGACGTGCCCAGGATGGCCACGCCGATGAGGGCGACCCCCAGCACGCGGATGTTGAGGAGCAGGCCGTCGACCACCTGGGGCCAGGCGAGCGCAAAGTACTCAGCCGAGAAGAACGACTCCTTGACGCGGGGCCAGCCGGGCGAGAACTTGAGCAGGACGACCAGTGCCGCGGCAAGCGCGACAGAAGACGCGACGCTCGTCAGGACTGAGCGGCGACGTTCCTTGGCACGATACTCCGCTCGTTCCTGCTCGACGGCGCTCACGCTGAATTCGGGATTGTCGGGCATCATCTGCACCAATCATATGAAGTCTAACGAGACGCACTCATTCTAGCAGCCACCGTGCCCACCGTTAAGGAAGAAGTCGCCCTCTGAGGAGCGCCGCGCAACACCCATCGGACGAAGGCGACACAGAAAAAAGCGGCCAGGCAGCTGGTGCCCGGCCGCTTCGCGCAAAGCGCAGACGCTAGGCAAGCGTCGGGATGTCGGTGGTGTAGGCCTTGAGCCAGGTGTCGATGAGGCCCTGGACGGTGCCGTCATCGAGGATGGCGTTCATGGCGTCGGTCACGAACGGGGTGAGCGGCGAATCCTTGACCAGGGTGATGCCCAGGCCGTCGGGGTCCTCGGTGCCCGGGATCTGGCCCACGACCACGCCGTCCTTGAGCTGCTCGGACTCGACCATGTACACGCACTGCGGCGTGTCGGTCACCAGCGCGTCGGCCTGGCCGTTGTCAACGGCGGCCACGGCGTCGGAGTTGTTGTTGAAGATGTCGATGCCGTCCTCGGAGCCACCCTTGATGATGTCCTTGACGTAGTCGATGGCGGTGGTGCCCACCATCACGGCAAACACGGCGTCCTTGAGCTCAGCGGTGGTCTTGGCGCCGGCAAACTTGCTGTCCTTCTTGACGATGACCGACTGCGTGGGACGGAAGTACGCGGGCGAGAAGTCCACGGCCTTCTTGCGGTCCTCGTTGATGGAGACCTGCTGGATGTTGAGGTCCCACTCGTGCGCACCAGGAGCGCAAGCCTCGTCAAACTCGGTGCGGACCCAGACGACGTCCTCCTTGGCAAAGCCCATCTTGTCGGCAAGCGCGTAGATGAGCGCGGCCTCGAAGCCCTCGCCGCTCTCGGGAGCGTCGTTCATGACCCAGGGCTCCCATGCGGGGTTGCCCGTGGCGACGGTCAGCTTGCCCGGCTCGAAGGTGAGGCTCTTGACGTCGCCGTCAGCGGCAGGTGCCGCGTCGCCGCCGTCAGCAGCAGGCTGGGATCCGCCACAGGCAGCGAGGAACAGGCTCATGCCGCCCACGGTGCCGAGCTTAAGAACGTCACGTCTCGAAAAGTCCATTGGAGTGTCCTTTCTCTCCGCTCCCCTGCTCATTTTGTTTAGGGGCCTTCTGTGATGAGTGTAGCCAACTTGTTTGCCAAGGCTGCTAGAATCTGCCGTATGTCACCATACGAAAACAATCTTTTTGCCTTCTAAGGAGTACTTCATGGGCATTCTTGTGTCTGGCGCCCTCGCCGTCCTTCCCGACCACGACGCGCATGCGGTCGGCCGCCACGACCTCTACCTCGAGGGGTCCGTCATCGCAGGCATCGACGAGGCGCCCGAGGGATTCGTCGCCACCGAGACCATCGACGGGTCGCGCCGCCTGGCGATTCCCGGCCTCATCAACGCGCACACCCACACCTACATGTCGATGATGCGCAACGTGGCCGACGACCTCTCGTTTGCCGACTGGCTCTTTGGTGCCATCGTGCCCATCGAGGACCGTCTTGTTCCCGAGGACGCCTATTGGGGATCGCTCCTCAGCCAGGTGGAGATGATCCGCTCGGGCACCACCTGCTTCAGCGACATGCCCATGTTCGTCGACCAGATCGCCCGCGCCGCGCGCGAGAGCGGCATTCGTGCCGTGCTCGCCCGGGGCCTGCAGGGCGAGGAATACGACCGCAACGACTTCCGTCTGGCCGAGGCGATGGATGCGCGCCGCGAGAACGCCGACTGCGACCGCCTCACCTTCCTGCTGGGCCCCCACGCCCCTTACACCTGCGGGCCCGACTACCTGCGCATGATTGCGGACGTCGCCCGCGAGGAGGGCATGGGCATCCACATCCACATTGCCGAGTCCGAGACCGAGTCCGTCAACATGTGGAAGGATCACCACTGCACGCCCGTCGAGTACGTGCGCGACACCGGCATCTTCGAGTCGCCCACCATCGCCGCGCACTGCGTCCGCGTGAACGAGAGCGACCGCGCCATCCTGGCGGAGAACGGCGTGAGCGTGGTCACCAACCCTGCCTCCAACATGAAGCTCGGCAACGGCTTTGCTCCGGTGCCCGAGATGGTGAGGGAGGGCATCAACGTGTGCCTCGGCACCGACGGCGCCGCCTCCAACAACGCCCAGAACATGTTCCGCGAGCTGGGGCTGCTCGCCCTCATCCACAAGGGGACGCACGACACCCCGCAGTGCGTGTCTGCCGACGACGCCTTCCGCATGGCCACGCGCAACGCGGCGGCCGCGCTCTCGCTCCCCACGGGTTCCTTGGAGGTGGGCAAGAAGGCCGACATCGTCCTGCTCGACCTGGACGCCCCCTCGCTCACGCCGCTCAACGATGCAGTGTCGGCCCTCGCCTACTCCGCAAACGGATCCGAGGTGGCCGACGTGATCATCGACGGTGCGGTGGTCATGCGCAACCGCGAGCTGCTCACCGTTGACGAGGAGCGCGTGCGGTTTGAGATCGGCCGCATCTGCGGCCGTCTGGGGCTCTGACAGGACAGGCGTCGCTTCTCGCCGATGAGTTGTTGAGCGACCGATTAGTGTACCCTTTGCGGCAACTATTCGGGCTCCTGTCTGGAGAAGCCGAATACTTGTGGCAAAGGGTACACTAGCTTGGCTGAAGGAGTGAATGCTGCGTGGTTTTTATATCGGGCGTATGCATGGCCTAGACTGGAACAGTCACACACGCAAGCGTTTGCATCAAAGATTGGAGCATGTTCGATGGCAAGCGAGATCAAAGACATCACCTTGGCCGATTCCGGCCTCAAGAAGATAGAGTGGGTGCGGCGCAACTGCCCGCTGCTCACCATGCTGAAGGAGGAGTTCTCCCAGACCAAACCCTTCGCGGGCCAGAAGGTCGCCCTGTCCATCCACCTCGAGGCCAAGACGGCCTACCTCTGCGAGGTGCTGCAGGCCGGCGGCGCCGAGGTCTATGCCACGGGCTCCAACCCCCTCTCCACGCAGGACGACGTCGTGGCCGCGCTCGTGACCGAGGGCATCGAGGTGCACGCCTGGCACGCCATCTCCGACGAGGACTACGTGCGCTGCATCGACGACGTGCTGGCCGTGGGCCCCACGCTCATCATCGACGACGGCGGCGACCTGGTTAACCGCGTACACACCAAGTATCCCGAGCTCATCGACAACATCATCGGCGGCTGCGAGGAGACCACCACGGGCATCATCCGCCTGGAGGCCATGAACCGCGAAGGCAAGCTGCGCTTCCCCATGGTGCGCGTCAACAACGCCCAGATGAAGCACTTCTTTGACAACCGCTACGGCACCGGCCAGAGCGTCTGGAACGGCATCAACCGCGCCACCAACCTCGTGGTCGCCGGCAAGATCGCCGTCGTGGCCGGCTACGGCTGGTGCGGCAAGGGCGTGGCCATGCGCGCCAAGGGCCTGGGCGCCCGCGTCATCGTGACCGAGATCGACCCGGTCAAGGCCATCGAGGCCATCATGGACGGCTTTGACGTCATGCCCATGTCAGAGGCCGCCAAGCTGGGCGACTTCTTCATCACCGTGACCGGCTGCGAGAAGGTCATCGACGAGGAGGACTTCCTCCAGATGAGGGACGGCGCCATCTGCTGCAACGCCGGCCACTTCGACTGCGAGGTCGACATGGCGTGGCTGCGCGCGAACGCCGTCGAGACGCGCGACATGCGCGAGAACATCGTGGGCTACAAGCTTACCAACGGCAACTGGATCTACGTCCTGGGCGAGGGTCGTCTCGTGAACCTCGCCTGCGGCGACGGCCACCCCGCCGAGATCATGGACATGTCCTTCGCCATCCAGGCGCTTTCCGCCAAGTACCTGGTGGAGCACCAGGGCCAGCTGAGCGAGATGCTCATGGACGTGCCCGAGGAGGTCGACCTCGACGTCGCCCGTAAGAAGCTCGCCTTCATGGGCAAGGCCATCGACGTGCTCACGCCCGAGCAGGAGCGCTACCTCAACGAGAGCGGCATCTAAGCCAGCACAACAGTCGGCACAAAGGGGATATTCCCCTTTGTGCCATGGGTTGGCCTCCTAGCCCCAAAGCGCGTCTTGCGGCACAAAGGGAAGTATCCCCTTTGTGCCGCTCTTTTTTTAGTGCGGCATTAGTGCTCGGGCAAGAGCAGCAGGATGCAGTTGACGGTCGCAAAGATGAAGTGGGCGTACCTGCCGCCATTCACCGTTATGCGCCGGTCATCGCGGAATGCCAGGACGAGCTGGTCGTCCTCTTCCCCCGCCCCCACAAAGAGCAGGTCGTCGTACTGGATGGGCTGGACCAGCTCCTCCGACTCCCCCAGGCCCTGGTTGAAGTCGTCCACGGCAAAGCAGTCCTGCGCAAACAGCAGGCCGCCCTTGCCGGACTGGATCTTGGTGTCGTCCATGATGTACACCACGTCGCTGAGCGTTAGCCCGGGCGCATAGCGATAGAACGCTCCCAGGAACACGTCGAGGTCCGCCGTGTGCAGCGTCTTCAGGTCGGGCTCCCTCTCCCCATAGATGAGGCTGTCGCTCACCGCGTCGACCACCGTCTTCACAAAGCCATAGGCCGTGCCGGGCGCCCCCACGTTCTCCATCGGGGGGACGCGCTCCAGGTAGTACCGAAGGAGCTCCGCCTCGTCGTCGGACATGAGGCCACTCGCCGCAAACGTGAACAGGCGGTCGCTCCGCGTCAGGTCGAGCCGCTTTCTGCTCTTCTTCCGCTGCTTGTAGTCATCGCTCGCGAGCTGCTTCAGGTACTCGATGACCTCGTAGGCGCAGTCGTAGCCGGCGTTGACGCGCGAGGGCAGGCTGAGCATGAACGGCAGCAGGTCGGCCTCCACCTTGCCCAGACCCGACTCCCTATCGTCCAGCGAGAGCACCAGCTTGAGGTAGCTCACGAACTGCCCCTCGGGGATGGGGGCGAGGTCGGTGTGCTTGGACTTGTAGAGCATGTTGAGGATCGTGCGCAAAAATGGCAGGTAGTCCTTGATCGAGAAGCCCTCGACCAGCTCGTCTATCAGCTCCCCGCTCTCGCCCAGGTCGTCCGCCGTCAGGCTGACCTCGACGTCTTGGATGGAGCTGATGGACAGCGCAAGAGGCATGGGCGACTTGGGAAGCGCCCACCACCCGTGCTCCTCGTCAACCTCGAGGATGGGCACGGTGCGCCTCTTGCCCACGCAGAACTGCTTGGTGGCGACGAAGGAGTCCCGGTAGGTCGCGGCAAGCTCGTCGCGCACCTCCATGTGCCGCTTGAGCTGCGCCACCCTCATATGGTTGAGCTGGTCGCGCGAGAGCGACCGCGTGGCGCTCGCCAGGCAGTCGACGCAGAGGTGCAGGTCCTTGTCCTTGGCACCGTGGAAGAACTTGTAGGCGCCCACCTTCGTCCCGCAGAGCACGCATGCCGGAACCTCGATCTGCTCCTGGTCCTTGATGGCCTCATCTTGGTCCATGCTGGCCTCCCCTTCCGGTGCGCAGGCGCTACCTCTCGAACGTGACCGTCCAGTCGCCGCCAAAGCCGATGCCGTAGCGCTCCACGATGCTTGCCTGGTTCATGGTGAACGAGACGTTCATGAGCTCGTTGGTGTAGGCGAGAAGCTCGCCCTTCCCCACCTCGCCAAAGGTGCGGCAAAGCGGCAGGTCCGCCTCGAGCACGAGCTCGGCGCCGTGGAGCACCGTCAGGTGCAGCGTATCCCCGTAGGAGAAGCCCGCCTCCTCAAAGAGGGCCAGCGGGATGTTGGTCCAGGCGTTGCCGAAGTTGGGATCGATGATGTCGACGATGCCCGTGAGCACGCCGCCTTCCAGCGCAGGCTCGGGCATGGGCAGACACACGATCTGGTCCACGGGATAGGTGGGCCCGACCTCCTCCCAGCTGATCTGGCCGCTCGCCAGGAGCGCCGCCGTGTAGCCAAACACGTCTCGCCCGTGGAAGACCGAGGTGCCGCGCGTGCTCGGATAGCGATGCTGGTCGCTGATCTCGCGCACCTCGGTGATGCCGATGTGGCGCGCCAGGTGCGTGAGGGCCCCGTTGTCGGGCGTGACCACGATGTGGCCGCTCGCCGTCTTGGCCATGCAGGCGCGCCGCAGCGTGCCCACGCCCGGGTCCACCACGCTCACGTAGATGGTGCCCTCGGGCCAGAAGGGCAGGCTCTGGTAGAGGCGATAGCTCGCGCTCCAGGCGTCGTAGCGCGGGATGTAGTGCGTGCCGTCAAAGATCTCCAGCTCGCGGTCGACGCTCTTGACCACGCCATACATGGAGCTCACGGCTCCCTCGGCGTAGGTGAAGTCAGTCTGGAAAACGAGGATGGGCTTGTCGTGTGCGCTCATGGCGTCTCTCCCCTCGTCGATGCGCCTATTCGTACACGAGCCGCGGCGCCTTGCGCAGCGTGATCTTCCAGTTGGTGCCCGTGCCGATGCCGTAGGCCTTGGCAAAGCTGCCCTGGTTGATGGCCACGGCCATGCAGTCCAGGCTGTTGGCGTAGACCAGGGGCTCCCCCACGAACACCTCTGAGAAGCTCCGCGCGTAGGTGAGGAAGTTGCGGTACACCGTGCGGGTGTCGTCCTCGATGGTCACCTCCACGCGCTGCCCATACGTCACGCCCAGCTGGTCAAAGCGCTCGCGCGCGATGTTGGTCCAGAGGCTGCCAAAGCGCACGTCCAGCACGTCGATGGTCCCCTGCACGCGCTCGCCGTCAAAGGTCGCCTCCACGATGGGAAGCTCGATGACGTCGGCCGGGTCAAACGCCGGCCCCACGCCCTCGAAGTCTATGATGCCCGCAGCCAGCCGCGCGCCCGTATAGACATACACGTCGCGGCCGTAGAAGGTGTAGCTCTGGGCGGACCCCGCCAGGCGGTTGGTCGACTCGTCGATGACGCGCACCTCATCGATGCCCAGCATGCGCTTGACGTGCGTGAGCGTGCCGTTGTCGGGCGTGATCACGTAGTGTCCCTCGCTCGTGCGCGCGCAGATGCTGCGCCGCGCCGAGCCCACGCCCGGATCCACCACGCTCACGAACACGGTCCCCTCGGGCCAGTACGATATGGTCTGGATCAGGCGATACGAGGCCTCCCAGATGTCGTATTGGGGAATCTCGTGCGTGAGGTCGCAGATGCGCAGGTCGGGGCAGACGCCCAGCGCCACGCCATACATGGCGCTCACGGCACCGTCTGCCATGCCAAAGTCCGTCTGCAAAACCAATGCGCTGCTCATGGGAACACCTCCGCGTGCGGCCCGCACCCGCGCCGTTGCGGCCGCCTCAGTACTTGGGATGAAAGTCAAGCTCGCCCTCGACGAGGGGGACGTCATGGGCGGAGCTGATGGTAAAGCCGCCCATCCACCTGCTGCCGTTGTAGTAGCGGTCGAGCCCCTCTATCACGGCGTCGATCTGCTCGCGGATGCCCTGGATCTCTGCCGTGACCGAGCCGTCGCTCTCGTTTCTAACCCAACCGGTCGCGCCGGCCGAGCTGGCGAGGTTGGTCGTGGTCCACCTGAAGCCCACGCCCTGGACCGAGCCCACAAACTGGTAGCGCCGCCGGATCTTGGGGCCCAGGGGCGTGTCGCGCTCCATCTGGCCTTCGCCCTCCGCCTGGGAGGCACGCGCCGCCTCCTCTGCCATCCTGCGCACCTGCTCGAGCTCCTGCTTCATGAGCCTGTCGTCGGACGTCCCGCCGCCGTCCATCATTTCTCGAAAGAGGGAGAGCAGTCCCATCGCAACCTCGCTTCGCGTCCGCGTGCGCCAAAACGGCCTGTGCCCATCTTACACGCTTTGTTGTCGAGCTGGTAAACGCGAGCGCCGCGCGGCCGCAAAGAGCGGTATTCTCGCAGCCACAGCAAAACAGGGACGGAGGCCAAGCCATGCACGACGAGAACTGCATCTTCTGCAAGATCGCGACGGGAGAGATTCCCACCAACAAGGTGTACGAGGACGACCAGTGCATCGCGTTCAGGGACATGGAGCCCCTCATGCCCACGCACGTGCTCATCATCCCCAAGGACCATTACCGCGACATCGCCGACGACGTGCCCGAGGCCACGCTCGGCCACTGCTTTGGCGTCGTGAAGACCATCGCGCAGATGGAGGGGCTCGATAACGGCTTCCGCATCCTCGTCAACACGGGCGACGACGCGAGCCAGAGCGTCAAGCACTTCCACATCCACATTTTGGGCGGCGGCCTCATGCCGCGTCCCAACGACCAGGACTGGGGCGCGTCTGCCACCAACGCAAAGAAGTTCTATGCATAGCGTGCGCCGCGGGAGCCGTCGCCACAGGGGGCAGGCGCTCTACAACGTCCTCTTTCCCGTCTGGCTTTTGGTGTGGCTTCCCTCGTGGCTTTGGCTGCTGCTGATACCCGCCAACTACCTGATTGACCGCATCGTGCTGTGGTGGGGCCTTAAAGGTGTGGACGGGCGCGGCGACCTTTGCCGCAGGCACACCTGGAAGGTCTGCCTGGCGGGCTTTGCGGCCGACTTCGTGGGGAGCGCGCTGCTGCTTGCCTGCTTTCTCGCCTGCGATCCCATTGGGGCCGACTGGGCGCCGGACTTCTCGTACGCGCTTTGCTTCAACCCCTTTGGGCATCCGGTCGCACTGTTGGTAACGCTGGGCGCGATCGCGCTCTCTGGGGTCCTGATCTATGTGCTTGACGGCGTGGTGCTGCGCAAGGCGGGAATCGAGAAGGACGTGGCCAAACGCGCAGCGCTCCGGCTCTCCCTCATCACGGCGCCGTACCTCTTCCTGCTGCCCTCCGCGCTCCTCTATCGCTAGACGAAGCTTTGGCCTGCCTCGTGACTCAAAGGGGTGGGACCCTTGTGAGTCAAAATGACTCACAAGGGTCCCACCCCTTTGAGTCAGGGGCGCCCGCAACCAAAAGGCCGCGGGCGCCCACGAGAACTTAGCTCCCTATGCTGGAGAGGCTACTCTCCCTTGCTCTCCTTGATGAGCTTTTGGTACTCAAAGAAGGAGTCCTTGCGGGCGCGGTGCAGGTCACCGGTGCCGTCGTCGTGCTTGTCGACGTAGATGAAGCCGTAGCGCTTGCGCAGCTCGCCGGTGCCGGCGGATACGACGTCGATCGGGCCCCACCAGGTGTAGCCGATGACGTTGGCGCCATCCTCCTCGACAGCCGCCCTCAGTGCCTCGTAGTGGGCCTTGAGGTAGTCGGTGCGGTACGGGTCGTGGATGCGCTCCACGCCGTCCTCGATGACGACCTCGTCATACGCGCCAAAGCCGTTCTCAACGACCATCTGCGGCATGTTGTTGTAGCGCTCGGCCACGGTGTTGATGGTCCAGCGCAGGCCGATCGGGTCGATCTGCCAGCCCCAGTCGCTCGCCTTGAGGTACGGGTTCTTGCCGCCCAGGCTCATGTTGCCGGCCATCTCCTCGCCGTCATCGTGCGTGGTGGCGGTCATGGACATGTAGTAGCTGTAGGTGAACATGTCCACGGTGCCCTCGGCCAGGATCTCCTCGTCGCCAGGAAGGATGTCGGGCTCGGCGCCGTACTCCTTCCAGATGCGCTTGGCGTAGTACGGATAGGCGCCGCGCACCTGCACGTCGGAGGCGTACCAGTCGCCGTCGTCCAGCTTCTGCTGGGTGAGCAGCAGGTCGGCCGGGTCGCACGTCAGCGGGTAGGTGGTCAGGAAGGCCGTCATGTTGCCCATCATGACCTCGGGATAGTGGTCATGCGCGTACTTGACCGTCTTGGCGCCGGCCAGGAACTGGTGGTGCAGCGCGTTGAAGCAGGCCTTGGCGTCGCGCGGGGCGTTGGCGGTGGTACCGGTGTAGCCCTGCACGAGGCTGGTGGACAGCGCGTTGTTCATGAACGGCATGCCGGTGTTGACCTCGTTGAAGGTCAGCCAGTACTTGACCTTGTCATGCCAGCGGTCCAGGCAGAAGGTGGAGTAGGTCAGGAAGAAGTCGATGCAGCGGCGGTCAGCCCATGCGTTGTACTTCTTGACCAGGCTGTACGGGGTCTCGTAGTGGGAAAGGGTCACCAGCGGCTCGATGCCGTTCTCCTTGAGGCAGGTGAAGACCTTGTCGTAGAACTCGACGCCGGCAGGCAGCGGCTCGCTCTCCTCGCCCGTGGGGAACAGGCGCGTCCAGTTGATGGACATGCGAAAGACCGTCCAGCCCATCTCGGCAAAGAGCTTGATGTCCTCCTCATAGTGGCCGTAGAAGTCCGTGGCCTCCCAGCTGGGATAGAGGGCGTCGGGGTCGAACTCTTCATCTATCTGACGCGGGGTGGTTGCGGTAGCTCCGCGCATGTGGTCGCACAGGCTGTCGCCCTTGCCGCCCACGTTCCAGCCGCCCTCATACTGGTTGGCCGCGGTAGCGCCACCCCACAGAAAGCCCTTCGGAAATGCCATGTTGTCTCCTCTCGCTTTAGAAGCTAACCTTCCCTGCCATCACTATACGATGCGACAAGCTGGGCTGATATGGCCCGTAGGCAAGCGGGAGACGTTATTCGCCCAATACGACCTAAGGTGTCATGTTGAACGACACGAAAGGGTGGGACCCCTTTGTGTCGTTCAGCTGCACCAATGCGTGTCCCGCCAGAGGCACATCATCTCGTTGGTGAGCGAAAGGTCGTCCGGCTGGCCGGGAATCTCGTCCGGCCCCGCCCAGACGGCGCGGCCCAGCTCGGAGGCATCCATGTGAAGCGTCGGGTCGCCGTCCACCTCGCACCAATAGCCCGAGAGGATGTCGCCCGCAACGCCCCAGGGCTGCGACTTGTAGTAGGTGATGTTCTTGACCTCAAGGCCCAGCTCCTCGCGCACCTCGCGCCGCACGCAGTCCTCGATGGTCTCGCCAATCTCCACAAAGCCCGCCACCAGCGCGTCGATGGGCGCATAGCGTCCCGCGGCATAGCGCGTGAGCACGATCTTGTTGCGCACGGGGTCCTGCACGCAGACGATGACCGCCGGGTTCAGCCGCGGGAAGGTGACGGTCCCGCAGGCGGGGCAGACGAGCGCGCGAAGACTGTCGTGGTGGCGGGTTGGCGCGCCGCACACTCCGCAAAAGCGGTGCGAGGCATACCATCCTCCCAGGTGCACGGCCGTGTAGACGACGTACATGAGCTCACGCGGACCACGCTTCTCCATGCGCAGCACCCGGTTATGAACCAGCTCGTATCCCTGCGGCGGCTCAGCCAGCCCGGCGTCGGGCGCAAGCCAGAATGCATCGTCGCCCACAGAGAAGAGATACATGAGCCCCTCTGAGGCAACGTCTTCGCCCACGACGGGCAGCGCAAACGAGGGCTCCTCTCCCCCAACGCGTCGCACGGCAACCTCCTGGCCGCGGACAAAGAGCACGCCGTCGCCCGGCTGGGGGACGGCGCTGGGACGGTATTCGTTCAGAAGGCGCGGGCTGATGTCCTGGATCAAGGTCGCTCCCCTACAGCAGCGTCCAGAGGATGAGCGAGCAGGCGGCGATCGCCACGGCGGGCGGGTCGATGTGCGTGTCGCAGTTTTCGTTGCAGTAGCGCGCAAAGAGCAGGTAGATGAGGTTGGCGAGCATGCCAAAGAGCACCGAGACCACCACGTCGCCACCGGTCGCGCCCATGGCGTAGCCCACCACGAGCGTCTCGTGGTGGGTGGTGGGATAGGTCTTGTGTTGCGTGTCGTAGGAGCCCAAAAGGATGAGCGCCGCACTGATGGAGAAGCCGATCGTGTAGTACGCGGGGTCAACGTGCGAAAGCACGATGGCGGTGACTCCGCAGATGCCCACGGCATTCACGAGCTGGAAGATCCAGTAACGCACGCCTTCGCGCTGGTAGTAGGCCGTGGCCTCCGGGTTGACCCAGTGGCCGTGGCCCAAGAGCAGGCGCGTCAGCACGCCAATGAGGATGACGGAGCACGAGCCCTGGTCCGCCGGCACGCCCAGGGCCTGGGCAGCCGCAAAGACCAGGTAGCCCGCGAGCCCGCCAAAGCCCGCGGCAAGCATGACGATGGGGTCATGCGTAAAAAGCAGGGAGTGCGTCACGTCCCAGCCCTCGATGTCATAGCCACGGCGCGCGGCAAGGGCCGTCGACACCGTCGCGGCGTTGAAGATCACCGCCGGCAGGAAGACCGTGTTGAGGAGCGTGTCGGTCAGGAAGGCCGACGTGACGCCTGCCGCCTGCAGCACATAGATGAGGATTCCCGCAAAGCCCGTCACGACGAAGGTCTGCGTACCTCCGAAGATGCCTCCCACAATCCCTAACAAAAACGCCAGCGCCGCCGTAGTCATGTCGAGCATGGGAGTCCCCTTTCGTCTTTGCTATTCGGTCGCTTCGTCAAGTGGCATGTCGGTGAACGACTTGTCGTCTTCTGTGTAGGAGAGGTCGAGCGTAACGCCCGAGCCCGTGTCCGCGAGCTCGACGGGCAAGGCGTCGTCCTCGGGAACCTCGGGGATCGCGTCGGCCTTGACGGAGCTCACACGCGGCTCGGACCTAAAGTGCGCGCCCAGGTCGAGGTAGCTCTCGCGTTCCGCAAGCCAGCGGTCAAGCTGCACCTTGAGGAACGCCGCCGTGGGCACGGCAATGAGCATGCCCGCAGGTCCGCCCACGGCGCTGCCCGCAATGAGAGCGACGATCACGAGGAGCGGGTGAATCTCGACCGCGTTGGAAAGGAGGCGCGGATTCAAGACGTTGCCGTCGATGAACATGATGATGGAGAGCGCGACCAGGCCCGCAAGGAGCTTGCTGAAGTCGCCCTCGGCAAGGCAGACGAGCACCGTCGTGACGTAGCCCACCGGGCCACCCACGTACGGGATGAGGTTTCCGATGCCCGTCAGAAGGCCGATGATGGGGCCGTAGGGCACGCCGATGATGGTGAAGGTGAGGGCCGTGGTCGTGCCGACGAGCACGGCGTCGACAAACTGCCCGCGCAGGTACCCGGCAAATGCGTTGTCGGCGTCCTCAAGGAACTGCGAGACGTCCGGCACGAGCCAGCCGCCAAAGACCGCGATGAAGATCCTGCGGGCGTAGTTGAACACGCGCGCGCCATCCAGAAGGAAGTACACGCCAAAGATGATGGAGAAGACCACCGTGGAAAAGACGTCCGTCAGCTCGCCGATCGTGCCCGTGATGGTGGTGCCGGACTCCTCCGATACGAGGCCGACCTCCCGCGCAATCTCCTGAAGCTTCCTGATCAGGTAGGTGATGTCGCCCTCGGCCGAGTTGAAGAGCTCCTGCAGGGTCTGGAGGTTCACGCTCTCCACGCTGCGGGTGATGACGAGCAAGAGCAGCGCCGCGATGGCGGCGACGATGAGCGCCACGAGGAGCACCGTGATGAAGACCGCTATATGCAGCCGGCGCACAAAGTTGTTCTTGAAGATGCCGTAGGTTGCCAGGCGTTCGGTCACCCAGCGGACCACGGGCAGCAGCACGTAGCAGATGAGCATGCCGTACACAAAGGGCTCGAGGATCTTGGCCACCGTGTTCCAGCCCATGAGCAGCGCAGGACCCGAGTTGTACATCAGGAGAATGAGCGCAACGGTAACGAGCATGGTAATGCTCGCGTAGATGCACACCTTGACGAACTTGGGGTCGAAGTTGCGGTCAAACCAGTTCAATTGCGTTTTCCCTCCGTGCATGGTCTAACTCGTATATGGTACGACATTTGCCGTTCTGTGTCCTTCCTGACAAGGCCATGTGCACGCCCTTTCCCGGCACATCCGGTCCTTTGCTCAGTTACACTTCCCTTGTGGGTAAGGAGAACATGACACCATGAGCATCTGCGCCGTCTTCATCTGGTTCGTGGTCTACAGCGTCTTTGGCTGGGTCTACGAGTCGACATATGCCACCATCAACGAGCGCCGCTGGGAAAACCGCGGCTTTCTGTATGGGCCCGCCTGCCCCATCTACGGGACGGGCATCATCGCCATCATGCTGCTCTGGCACCTCGCCCTGGCACACGGGGTCACCCTCGCGTGGTGGCAGGTCTTTCTCTATTCCTTCTTTGGGAGCGCCGTCCTGGAGTACTCCACGCACTGGACGCTCGAGAAGCTCTTTCACGCGTACTGGTGGGACTACTCCAACCTGCCGCTCAACCTCAACGGCCGCATCTGCCTGCCCGCGTCGACGCTCTTTGGCCTGGGCGGCGTCTTTGTCGTGAACGTGCTCTATGAGCCCACGCTCAGGCTGACGGCGATGATGAGCCATCCTGTCGTGGAGCTCGTCTCGCTTTTGCTTATGGCGGTGCTTGCTGCGGACACGACCATCACGGTGTCGGCGCTCACGCGCTTTGCGCACGCCGCGTCGCGCCTCAACAGCAGCGTCAACGCGCACATGGAGCAGTTCGTGGCCGGCGCGGTCGAGAAGGGCGAGGCTGCGGCTGCCGACCTGGCCGAACGGCGCGACGGCGCCGCGGACGCCATCGACTCCCTCACCGACAGCGTGGCCCGGGAGCGCGACCGCTTTACTGCCGCCGTCCAGGACAAGGTCCTGGGCGAACTGCCCCACAACGTGCGCGCGGCCGCACGCCGCGTGAAGGGCTTCGTGACGGTGGAGCGCATGCCCAACATCCCCGGAGCGGAATACCTCTCCAAGCTCTGGGGCAACGTGCGCGGAAAGCACTGGCCGCACAGCTAAAACTGACCGCTGGGGAGCTACCTTTCGGTCACTTGGGGCGCAGGGGTGCTCGTTTGTACCAGTTTTTCGCCGCTTTGGTAATGCGCGTTTTTGTATCGGTGTTTTCTCGTTCCCCCCGCTTTAAAAAGCCGACGCTCCTATAGATTGTCAAGAGGCATTTTGAGGGCCTTCGATGTCCACGGGCATCCCGTCAAGCACCCACCGGGAGTATCTCTCGGCAAGCCTGCGGCACTGGTTCCTCCCCGTCTCGAC
>Ga0256405_10001394_pt1 | contig 66181 bp, 64 predicted proteins | sample RumenRJG_02DNA_FD_189096 | JGI IMG/M metagenome (GOLD analysis project Ga0256405, IMG submission 189096) | Bovine rumen microbial communities from Lethbridge, Alberta, Canada - RJG_02 | ecosystem: Host-associated > Mammals > Digestive system > Stomach > Rumen | place: Canada: Alberta... | reverse complement strand
AGATACTCTGCTCCCGAAATTAATGTTAGAAAATAGTGATAGTTCAACCGCTAAATTATCATTTATTATTACAAAGATTATCTATATTATCTTGAAACTTTTCAAAATTATCAGGTGTTTCATGATATCCTGCAAATTTATATTTTGTCCCATCTCGTAATTCAATTTCCAATTTCCACCTTAAGCCATCGCAAATATCAAACTTGGGTTTATAATTTCGTTTCCAATTATTGATTAGGTTATAAATTTTATTATTGAATTCATCGGGTGTAATCGTTAATTCATTTGAGTTTTTATCGGTTTCCAAGATATCTGTTGAAATAATTGTTGCTTTATCACCTGTTGTAGAATAGAGATATGTATGTCCGGGATTGCCATAACATTCCTCTTTAAAATATAACGAACTTATAACAAAATTCTCTCTTTTTAATGTTTGTTTTTTACTTGCCATTCGCATTATCCTCAATGTCTCCTGCAAGTTTTTGCAATGAATGTTTATCTGATGTTATATAAAGGCTTCTGACAGCTTCTCCGTTTTCTTGAAATTGCAATTCAAGAACATAGCGATTTTTATTTTCAATACCCCCAAGAGCACCTCCAACCATGCCAGCACCTATGCCACCCATTGCTCCTAACAAAGCTCCATATACAAGACTTTTTGTGGTAGACATTTTTAATTCATTTTCTTCGTGCAATTCAAGTCCAACTATACTTGAATAATCTATTTTTTGCGTTTCGCCTAATTTATTGTAGTAAAAATTTAAACCATCTTTATATGGTTCAAGTAATATTTTTTTTACACCATCATCATTTTCAATTCCATAAACATAATCATAGGACTTAAAATCAGGAATTCTTGGATCACCATCTATTATTTCACTTGGATAATCTGGTGCACGAAAGCCTTCTTTAATTTCATTTTTTCTTTTTATAGCTTCTTTAATCGCAAAAGGCACAGATACAACTGCAACGATTAAAGATATTACTGCTATTGTGTTTAATTTATCATTAAACATTGATAAAAAGGTAAAAATAATATATGAAACAAAAGATAAAAATAATACCAATGCACATTTTGGCACTATTATATTAGTGCCACAAATTGGGCAATTTGTCTTTTGCTTGTCGCTTGTATCTTTGTATCCGCATTTATGACATAAAAACATATTTTTACCCTTATCTTTACTTTATTATATTTTATCTATATGTCAAATATGGACATATTATAAAGAGGTTAAATGCAAAATCTGCATTTAACCTCTTTTCGTTTGTTTACACGATTCTCAACTACTCATAACTTGTATAGAGTGCTATACCAACCTATATTTCTTATAGTGTTTTGTTCATTTTGAAAGGTGTAAAAACAAGAAAGGAGCAGTATATGAGCATTAACTACAAGAAAATCGGTCTGGAAATCAAAGAATACAGAATGAAAAACAATTTAACACAAGAAGAATTGGCTGAAAAATGTAATTTATCAACAATTCACATCAGCAACATTGAAAGAGGGAAAACTTGTTTGAGTTTATTTACATTAAAAAAGATGTCGGATATTTTAAATTTCAATATTTCACTCAACATTTCAGACGGTGAGGAAAATATTATAAACGATATTTTACAAGATTGTTGTGTTTATGAATATAAAATTCTGCGTGATGTACTAATAGCAACGAAAAAAAGTCTTGACTTAAACTTGAAGTTTAAATCTTAAAAATGGTGTTTATGGTTTATGAAAATGCAGTAAATATAATTTTTTTATGGACGAAAAAGAAAAAATAAGAGAACGATATAAGGGTGTTGATTCAGATAAAACCTTTGTTATACCTGCAAAACCTAAACCTTCAATTTATGATGATAGTGTAAATAGGCGAGTTGCCGTTTATGCAAGAGTTTCAACGGATAATATAAATCAAACATCATCTTATGAATTACAAAAAAATCACTATACTGATTTAATTAACCGAAATCCTAATTGGACTTTGGTAGATATTTATGCGGATGAAGGTATATCCGGTACATCATTAAGTCATAGGGATCAGTTTTTAAGAATGATTGAAGATTGCAAAGCAGGAAAAATTGACCTCATTATTACTAAAAGTGTTTCAAGATTCGCAAGAAATATTGTTGATTGTATTGCCTACATTAGAGAATTAAAAGCATTAAGCAATCCGGTTAATATCATCTTTGAATCAGAAGGTATAAACACTATTGATGATAAAAATGAAATGGCAATATCATTTTTGGCAACATTAGCACAAGAAGAATCACATATCAAAAGTAATATTATGAACTCATCAATAGAAATGAGATTTAACAGAGGATTATATCTTGTTTCCCCTTTGCTTGGCTATGACCTTGATGAAAATAAGAACCTTGTTATAAATGAGGATGAAGCAAAAACAGTAAAACTAATATTCTATATGTACCTTGCAGGTTCAACCTGTCAGCAGATTGCAGATACATTGGAAGAATACGGCAGAAGAACTAAAAAAGGGAATACAAAGTGGTCGCCAAGTTCTATATTGCAGATACTTCAAAACGAAAGAGAGTGCGGCGATATTATTTCTCGTAAAACTTGGACACCTAATTATTTGGATCATAAAGCAAAGAAAAATAGAGGTGATAAACCGCAATACGGTATGAAAGGACATCACGAAGGGATTATTTCAAGAGATACTTTTATTGCCGTACAAAAACTTATCAGAAATGCAAAATACAAAAATAAAGGATTTTTACCGGAATTGAGGGTAATAACTGACGGAACTTTGAAAGGTTTTGTAACAGTTAATCCTCGTTGGTCTGCTTTTACTGCTGATGATTATTTTCAAGCATCAGCAAATGTAAATAACAGTATTGAAAAGACATACGAACAAATTGAAGTTCAAAAAGGTGATATTGATTTCAGAAAATTTGAAGTCGCAAGCACATTATTGTTTAACACAAAACAACCGTATATGACAATTACAAAGGACTATATACAGTTTAATACAGAGTGCATTAAAAAGTTGAATAAAGTAATCTATGTTGAATTTTTGGTTAATCCGACATTTAAGTTATTTGCATTGAAACCTTCAACGAAGGAATCAAGAAATGCTGTTCAATGGGCAAAAATTCAGAAAAACTGCCCTATACCGAAAATTATTAGAGGGGCAGCGTATATAAATACTTTATTTGATATTTTTGCCTTGAATTTAAGTAACAGATATAGAGTTCGTGGTTATATAGGTAAGTTTGAAGAATTGTTTGTTTTCAATATGACCGAAACTGAAATATTCTTGCCGCAGGATAATGATGAAATGCCAGAAGATATTGAAGTATTTAAGAATAAAAAGAATATCGTTGCATATCCTCAAAGGTGGGCAGATTCGTTTGGAGATGACTATTACAGGCAAGGACAGGCAAAAGAAATACAGATATTAAGTAAGAAAAATCATAAATCAGAAGATGATTATGTTTATAAAACGGAAGAACTTGATGTTATGAGTGCTGATGAATTGGAAAATCACATTGAAATACTCAAAACAGATATGAAGCAGGAGTGTAAGGATGCAGAATGAAGAACCACTAATAATACAAAACAATTTACTAAATCAACAAGAAGAGATTGAGGAACTGAATTTGGACTACCAAAATTATCAGGTAGTTCCTGCTGAATATTTTGCTCATTTATTTGAACCTTCAATAACATTTAATTTTAATAAAATTTATCTTAATACAGCTTGTATAAAGAAATTACCGTCTATTGAGTATGTTCAAATATTGGTTAATCCCGAAGAAAGGAAATTGGCAGTACGACCTTGTAATGAAGAAGAAAAAGATTCTTTTAAATGGTGTACTGCAAAACGGAAACCAAAACATATAAGTTGTCGTGTTTTTTTCGGGAAAGTAATGGAACTTATGGATTGGAATTGTAATTATCGATATAAATTACTCGGAAAACTTATAAAAAGTAATGATGAATACCTCTTTATTTTTGATTTAAAAACACCGGAAATCTATGTAAGAACAATCGAAGACGGTGAAAAACCAAAAGTTTCAAGACGACCTATTTTTCCTGATGAATGGCAACATCAATTCGGTTTACCTGTAACGGAACACCGAAAGCAAATGCAAGTAAACATTTTCAAGGGATATACAGTTTTTGGTATTACAAATAAAAAAGAGAATACGGAGCATAAAGATGAACAACAAGAACATTAAACCTTCTATTTCAATAAATTTAAGAAAACCTGTAATTAGGATAAGTAAAGATACACTCACATCCATCGGAAATCCCGAGTATGTTTTATTTTTGGTGAACCCGAAAGATTGTTCTTTGGGAATTTTGCCAAGCGATAAGAATGATGTAAAAGCACATCATCTATCAAGATATTCAAATAGGAAATCTCTTGAATTGCATAGTAAAGCACTGATAGAAAATTTAAGAAAGCTATGTCCTTCTTGGGAAAGTACAGGTACATACAAAATGGAAGGTTATTATACAGACAATCCGAATATTATCAAATTTAATATGGAAGAAGCGGTTGAGTTAAGGGGTATAAATGAAAAAACTGTATAATTTGCAAATAAATGAAACCATTAAAAAAATTATACCGCCATTATCTTCTGAAGAATTGAGAATTTTAGAAAATAATATAATTCGTGACGGATGCCGTGAACCTATTTGCGTATGGAATAATACGATTGTGGACGGTCATAATCGTTATGGAATATGCACTAAACACAAAATTCCTTTTGACATTCAAGAAATGGAATTTAACTCATTTGAAGAAATGGAAGATTGGGTTTGTGTAAATCAATTAGGCAGACGGAATATTTCAGAAGAAACAAGAAAATATCTTATTGGTAAAAGATATATTAATGAAAAGATTATAAATAAAAATCCGCACGGGAATAATCAGTTTACAAAAAATGTTAGTCCTAATAATTCTGAAAAACCACCGAGCACAACAATGATCACGGCAACAAGATTAGGGAAAGAATATAAAGTGTCAAGCAGAACCATCGTGGAGTATGCTAAATATGCAAATTCCATAGATGTTTTAGAAGAAAATGAACCGGAATTAGTATCAAAAGTTTTAAGCGGTGATATAAAAATTTCTCAAGATGATATTCGCCGCTTATCAATAGATAAATCCCCAACAAAAGAAAAAATTAAAAAGCACTTGGAAAATCAGCAAAAATATCGTAAAGAACCGCCTGCCCAAAAATCAATAAAAGATATGCCGGAATATGATCCGGATGCAGAAGTATCAAGTATTACATTTACAATCCCTTCGTGGATTAGCTCTATAAATAGGCTAATTTCAACAGATTTTTCTAAAACGACACCAAAAGCAAAATTAAAACTTATGAATGAACTAAATAATTTATTATATAGTATCAAAACAATAAAAATTGCGATAGGAGAAAGTGAAAATGAATGAATACAAACAATTCGTTCCGCAGGTAAATTGGGAACTTATACCAATTAAGAACTTAGTATCTAATCAGGATTATCAAAGAAATTTGTCTGAGGCACATATAAAAAAAGCGGTTGATAACTTTGATTTATACCAAATAAATCCAGTAAAAGTTAGTCGTAGAAACGGTACAAATTATGTTTTTAACGGTCAGCATACTATCGAAATTGTTGCAAGAAAATCCGGTTCAAGGGAAACTCCTGTATGGGCAATGGTTTATGATGATTTACAATATGAACACGAAGCAGATATTTTTGCAAATCAGCAAAAATATGTAAAACCTTTAACCCCTTACGAAATCTTTATTGCAAATATCGAAGCAGGAAATGATGAACAAATTACAATAAAATCTGTTGTTGAATCATACAATATGGTAATTACACCGGCAAAAACTCTTGGCGGTATTTGTGCAGTTTCAACATTAGAGTACATTTATAGAAGGTTTGGCTACCATATATTAGATGACACCCTTAAACTTTGTATTGCAACTTGGGAAGGTGATATAAATTCTTTTGCAGGTAATATTTTAAAGGGTATTGCAAAACTCTTGGTTGCATATGGTTCTGAATTAGACGAAGATATTTTTAAAGAAAAATTAGGCAGATGTTCTATAAGAGAGCTAACAAGAAGTGCCGCAGAACGAAGTAATGGTTCACTTGGATTTGCAGAAGCAATGATTTCTATTTACAACAAACGGCTTAAAGTACCATTGCATATTAGTAAACTTTATAACAAAAAGAAAGTGAATGAACCTGATTTTAGAGACAAAGAAGCCGTATATGATTTAGATGAAATCTATTCAGAAGATGAAGAATGATTATTTTCTTTCCTATGACATTTGCAATCAAAATAAGGGCATTTGCCGTTTTCATCCAAGTTTAATATGTCCATAGTTACATATTCGACATCAAAACCGTGGATTTTGCCGAGTTTTTTAACTCTATGATAATAAACTTTTTCTTTCTCCGGTTCTTCAAGAATTAAAACTACTAATGCTTTTTTGCCTGTCATTAGTTGATAGTGCAATGCTTGTCCTATGCTTTCTGCCCATTTATTTGCAAAATCAAATTCAACTGCGTGATATTCGGTTAAACAATCAACTCTTGTTTTATCTTTATTTTCGTATTCTTCAATACCTTTATGAGCCGAACACCAAGCATGCTGATATGACGACTCACTATGCTTATGTATTACATATTTATAGCCGTTTGGTGCATAGGCATATTCAAAGGCATTTGCACTAAAGCAAGAGACCCAAAATATGATAATAAGGATTAAGAGTTTTTTAAACATATAACGATCTTAAACTTTCTCTGCATCACAAACTGATACGGAATTATCCTGCCATATAGGGTGCTGTGGCAATCTAATAAAATGAATTTACCATTAAAATTATAAATATGCAAGAAAGTTCCCAAAATAAGACTATTAGATTGATTAACACTCTTGGTTCCTTAATTCAAAAACATAGAAAAGAACAAGGGAAAACTATGTATGCCATATCAGCAGAAGTTTCCATGTCTAAATCTACTTGGCGGGAAGCAGAAATTGGTGCTTGCAAGGATATAAAATTTACTACATTATGGAAAATAGCAGAAGGTCTTGATATTCCATTAGCAACACTAGTTGATGAATTAAACCAGAAACTGGGTGATAATTTTTCATTATCAGATATAAAATAATGTGCAGAGTGTTATTTTATTATTTATCAAATGCTCGTTATATCTGTTACAAATAATCATCTGGAGTGTGTCTTTACAGTTGTATTGGAAAGCATGATTTGGTTTGTACGGGTAATGTGATTTATTTGGGAAAACTTGCTCTGTGAGGGCATTTGAGAGGTCGGAAAAATCATTTTAACCGTACATCAAACTGAGCTAAAACGTGCTTTCTCTAAGATGTACGGGTAAAATGATTTAATTGAGCAACGCATTGTTATTACTGAATTTCAAGGCTATATTTACGTTGTACGGATAAAGTGAGCCAAATAGGAAAAGCCCGATTTGAAATTTTTGAAAAAATCTAACACTTAGTTTGATATTTACGACCTATTTTATTTAATTGATTCAGAAACGACACAAAGGTCGGAATCTATGTTCCAATTTTTCTGATTGCGATGTAATGTGTCACTACCATGAATGAAAATGAATATATAAATATTAATAAGGTAGCTGAAGCAAAAGGATTAAAATCTAATCGTTCACTACGTTTAGAAATAAATAAACCGGAAAGTAAATATATTGCTCGTGAAGTTAAAGTCAATGGTGGAACATCTTACGAGATTCTTTACTCCTCTTTAGAACCAGAGATACAACAAAAACTTCGAGAGGGTAATACCAAATCCACAGCACTCGTACCTCTAAATTACCAACCAATGACTTTTGTATCAGAAAGTGCAAGACTAACTTCACTTGCAAGGTTAGACATTGTAAAAGCACTTCTTAATTATCGCAAACGATTTTCAACTAAAAAAGAAGCTGATTCAATGTTTTTGGATTTGTACAATAGTGGAATGTACCTACCTAAAGTGTTTAAATTTATCGGAACAATATCAATCGGCACGCTCCACCGTTGGGTTAAAAGTTATGAAAGATACGAAAACGCAGAGTGTCTTATTCCTCAGTATAAATTTAATAAACAGGGTGAATATAACACGATTCTAACTGATGAAATGAAACATATTCTTTTAAGATTTCTATTACATCAAAATAAATTTAACTATGGAAAAGCCATAAAATTAACTAAGGAAATTCTTCGCAAACAAGGTTATGAAAATCTACCTTGTGATTTAACATTCAAAAGATATGCTGAAAACTTCAGAAAAAATAACTATGCTGAATGGGTTTTAAAACGTGAGGGTATGAAAGCATATCACGATAAAGTTGAACCATATATTGAAAGAGATATTTCAAAAATAGAAGTAGGCGACATAATCATTGCTGACGGACACGTTTTAAATTTCCAAGTTACTAACCCATTTACAGGTAAGCCAACGAGAGCAACTCTCGTTGGCTTTTTAGATTGGAAATCAACAGCACTTGTAGGTTACGAAATTATGATGACTGAAAATACTCAATGTATAGCATCAGCACTTCGTAACTCAATCCTTAATCTTGGAGTAATACCGAAAGTAGTTTACCAAGATAATGGTCGAGCTTTTAAAAGTAAATTCTTCCAAAGTTGTGATTTTGATGAAGATGGATTCAATGGTGTTTATGCAAATTTAAATATACATTCAGTATTTGCTAAACCATATAATGCTCGTGCAAAAGTAATAGAAAGATTTTTTAGAGAATTCCAAGAAGAATTTGAAAAAATGATGCCATCATATATTGGAACAAGTATTGAAGATAAACCTGCGTGGATGAAACGTGGTGAAAAACTTCACCTCGCTATGCATCAACAAGAAACTAATAATCACATACCAACCGTACAAGAAGTAATTAAATATATAAACTGTTGGTTAGAGTTTCACAACAAAAAGCCTTGCCCTAATGATCGTTCAAAATCTATTCAAGAGATGTTAGATGGAGTTCAAAAACAACATATTAATATAAATATATTAAATACATTGATGATGAAAACTGAATGTCGAACAATAACAAAGCACGGAATAACATTCTTAAATATGCATTACCGAAGTGAGGCGATATTAGGCTTAAGAGAACAAGTATTTATACGTTACAGTTTATTTGATTTATCTAAAATTTTTGTTTATTCCTCAAAGGGTGAATTCTTATGCGTAGCAAAACGTGTTCAAAAAGTTCACCCAATGGCAAATGTACTCGGTACAGTTAAGGATATGGAAGAATACAAACAACAGTATAAAAAGCAACAACAAATAAAAAATAGATTAGTTAAACAAATCAAAAAGAATTTTACTTCTGATGAGTTACAAGTTCTTGAAATTGAAGGGGTAAATGAGGAATTGGCTTTAAGTGAGCCTACTCAAAAAATACTTTCAAAACCAAAACGTGAACGAGTTAAAACACCTCGTGAACAGCAAATGAACAGACCATTGTTCAATACGAATTATGAAAAATATGAGTGGCTTATGAAGAATGGTTGTACAAATGCTGAAGATAGAACTTGGCTTACTCAATATATTAGAAGTGATGAATATTTTAATCTATACGAAAACTAAGAAAGGAGAAAAATGAAGAATGTATTTATAAAAACTAAAAATGTAAAACGGCTCATAGCCTTACTTGACGAGGTTCAAAAACTTCCGCCTAATATTCCAAAACTCGCATTAGTTTATGGTGAACATGGATTAGGTAAAACTCACTCTGTAATTTGGTGGGCAACAAGAAATGATGCCATTTACGTTAGAGCAAATAATGAAATGACTCAAAATGGCTTACTCAAAGTTATTGTCGAAGAACTTGGAGAACGACCATTGGTGTCAAATTGCATGGGGTTCAAAACTGTTCGAGGTTCACAAAATAAATGGTGGAAAGATAAAGGTGGCAAAGAGGCAACATTTGAATTGATTTCAAGATTAAATAATGGTGAGAACATTGCAGTTACAGTTGACGGTCCTAGTGGTCCATTACATCAAGTTAAAAACGGAGTAATCAAAATAGCAAAACTTACCGGTGCTCCAATTATTCCTGTTGTTTGGTATTCAAAGAGTAGATTTTTAAGTTCACTACCAACGTGGGATAAATTAAAAATTCCTCTATGGTTTGTTAAAACTATAAATGTATATGGAACTCCAATTTATGTTCCAGAAACTGCAACAAAGGAAGAAGAAAATCAAATTAAAGAACAATTAAGACAAACATTGTTGAGCTTAGGTTAATTTTTTAGAACTTTTAAGTTTTAATTATATTATAAGTATGTAAGAATTGAAATGTAAGGAAGTATTTATGATAAATCAAGATTGGCAAGATGAGTTTGAAAGATTATTTTTATCTGGTAATGAAATTGATATAAAAAAATCAATATCAATAAAAAGTGAGAATATTCCACAAAAATTATACAAATATAGAAAAGTTGACCAATATGCCTTAGATTGCTTGTTGAACAAGCAAATATGGTGTACTACATTAGATAATTATAATGATATATATGAAGGAAATATAAAAACTGAATTTTTAGAGTTGCAAAAAAATGTAATTTTGAAGAAAGCAAGTCAAATTGGAATGCCTGATACAATTAATATTAAAAATGCAAAAACTCCAAAAGAATTAGCGGAGGCTGTTTTCCCCAAAGAAAAATGGGATGAATATATTGAAAAATACCAAAGAGATAAAAAATCAACTGAAAATAGAATAAAAACTCAAATTGACGATATTCAACACTCCACAAAAATTTGTTCGTTTTCAGATGTAAAACCTTACGGAAATATCCTAGAGAATTCTCTTATGTGGGCTCATTATGGAGATATTTATAAGGGCTTTTGTATTGAATATGATACTACAAAAAGTCAACATGACTTTTATCCAGTTTTTTATTCAGAAACAATTTTTGATATATCTAAATTTCTTGCGAATTTTATAAGTGGAGAAATTGATAGTCCAAAAATGTTGCCATATTTTAGTGCCATGAAGAAATTGAGTAGTTGGCAATATGAAAAAGAATGGCGTATTATTTTAGTTGATGATAAAACAGTACAATATAAAAATATTCAATTTTTAGAACCGTCTGCCATATATTTAGGACCAAATGTTTCTTCCTTAAATAAATTTATATTAAAAAATATAGCAAATAATTTATCGATTCCTATATATGCAATGCACATACCACAAAGTGAATATAAATTAGAATACAATGAATTAACATAGAGGAATTTTGTGACAATTATTAAAGATGAAAATGGTTTAAATATATTTTATATTCCTGCAACAGGATATAATGAAGGCTTTGAACTTCCAAGTATGGATGCCTATTTTCTAACTTTAAATGAAGAATCTTATGCTTTTTCTAACATTAGTAAGGAAGGATGTCATACTAATAATTATTTTGATGGAACATTTATACAAAATAATCCCAATGAATTTGGGGTTATATTAGGACACGAATTTAGTCCTTTTATATACCGAGGTCAAAATAAAGATTATAGACGTTTTGTTCCAACTGCAAATCGATATGGTTGGCTTAAACGTGAAAAAATAAGAAAATGCATAGATTGGGTTAAAAAACAAGAATTTCTGCAATTATTTAAAGCTACGCCTTATTACAATCGCTGTCAAAATTTTCAAGTATTAAACTGCAAATTTAAGTTTGATTTAGAAGCGGTAGCTCAACACTATGAGTTTATGTCTAATTATTTGGATATTACAAAAGATTTATTTGTTGCTATGTTTTTTGCTTATACATATCAGAAAGATGGGATATATTATCCAATTCAAAATTTTAAAAGATATTCTCCTACCTTGTATATTGGAAATCTCAAAACAATCTATAATAAAGAACCTGATTGTTTAAAAATAATCGGTTTTCAATCATTACTACGACCACACCTGCAAAAAGCAATGGCAATAGAAATTCAAAAAAAAGATAAAGTGAAACATCTTTTTAAAAAAGTAAAACTTCCCAAAAGTCCTATTATTGCGAGAGAAATATTTGAGAAAGCAAATCGAGGCTTTGGTTTATTCCCAAAAGATCCTGTTGGATTTTTTGCAAAGGATGTAAAAAGCAACAAAATGCTTTATAAAGAATATGTAGAAGAATTTTGTAGTATTAATAAATTAAATCTAGAAGATATTTCAAAAGAGCTTAATAATTTAGGTTATACTTTTACAGATAAAACTTGGGATATTCCACAAAATTTTGTTGATGCCATAAATAACGAAATAGACAATCAAATTATTCCTTATATAAATAATAAAATTGCATTTAGAGGTGTTTCAAAGCCTTTGTATCCAGCAGAAAGGGTGGTTAGATAATGTCAATACAAATTCCTAAATGTCCTTTTCCTAATCCATATAATCACAATATTGGTTGGACACCATTCACATTTCATATTGATTTAGATATCGTTGGACATATGATATTAGATGAAAGTGGAACTTTTTTTAAGATTATGCTCTATGAGACCTTAAGTGGCGATATGGGATATTATAGAGGACAAAATCAAAATTATCCTAAATTTAAAACTTCTTGGCAAAAACAAGATTCTCCACTCAAAAAATGTATTGCTTGGATAGCAAAAGAAGAATTTTTAGATTGGTTTCAACGAACTCCATATTTTACTTATTTTGCGAATCAAATTGAGTTTTCATACAATAAAAACCTACCGGAAGGTCAAGGTGCAAAATTTGCATTTGATTTTGAGGCTATCGCCCAACATTATGGCTTTGCAACAAATTATTTAGATATTACAACAAAACGAGATATTGCTGAATTTTTTGCATATACATATTGGGATAAAGAAAATAGAATGTATAAACCAATAGAGGATTTTACAAAATTTCATCCTGTGTTATTTTCTTCTTTAGGTGGGGAAAATATTATGAACCCTTACAATAAAGATATTAGAATTGTAGGTTTTCAACCATTAGTTAGACCAATATGTCAATTTGCAATGGCAATAAATCTAGAAAATACAAATATTGATTATAATAAGGAATTTTTTAAAATTGATTTACCACAAGAGAAAAAACGTGCTTTTGAAATTTATGATAAATACGAAGGAGGAAAACAATTATTCCCTGATGATTATGCAACGCAAGCTGCTGATATGATAAATGATAAGTTAGAATACGGAAGAAATATAAATCACGATATTTTTCTAAAATACTGCAAGACCTTTAATCAAAATCCAAGAGATATTGCCAATAGGCTTATGAGCAAAGGGTATATTATAACAAATATAGGAATCCAAATAAAAGATGAAACCATACAAAGTATGCAAAAACATATCGAAGAAAAACTTGTTCCTTGGATTAATGAGTTTGTAAGATACACCCCTGTTTACAAAGGATAAGATTTGTGAAATCGAAAAAAGTCTAGATGATGTTTAATAAAACATCATGTTATTGGCGATATATCTGTTCTAGTTCAATACATATTATACTCCTTTCTTTTATTAGTTTTCTAAAAAAGTTGCTTTTAGTCTAATATGTGGTGAACGAGGACAGCTTCAATCCTTATACGATGAAGTTTGACAATTTTTTCTAAAATTTGATAAATTTTTAATAACTTTGCCCTAAATAATCAAACCAAGTGTTACAAGAAATCATTTCATGTGTTCTTTTACAAGTGTAAAGAAACAGGACAATACAGAAAAGGGAAACTAGACTCAAAGTCCCTAAACATAAAGGTTCTTTGTTATAATTGAGGGTGTAGTAAGACAATCAGTTTGACAGAGGTATAAATTTTGGCAAAGTTCACTCGTTGTAGGGCTTTTGACGGTCGGAAGCAGGTTGATTTAAAAAATATCAAACTAATCTTTCTTGCACTTTATCTGCATTTTAACCGCTCGTACTTTCACTTTATTTTCAATACTTTTTGGCAGTTTGATAGTTTACGGTTAGTTTGATATTTTACGGCGATGTGAAAATAAAAAAATCATTTTTCGTTATCAATAAAAAACGCATTTAATAAATCTGCGTTAGCTCTTAAATTTTTAATCACCGGTGCGAGGTTATAACATTCCTCTATTTCAGGTTGATTTGATACAAAATAATCAACGATAACCGCTATATTATATACATTTTCTGCCCATTTGCTAATCTGCTTAAATTCTTTTTCTGTAATATTATATCCAACTTCTTCCATAATCCCTCCGTTTATCACGAAACACAATACATGAAAGAAATCAAAAAAGCGAAAAAGCAGGAAATGTTTTACAAAAGAACACAATTTATTAAAATATACTACTAATAATCGTAATATTCTAATGATTCGTAGTATGCCTCTTCTCTAAGATAGTCCTCTATTTCTCCAACTTCATAGTATATATAATCGCAAATATTCGATAAAGTATTAAATACTTTTACTACCCATATATAAAAATAATATAGTTCTATAGTAATATTATCATTCGAAACATAGAATTGTTTTTGTTTCTTTTTTTTATTTAAAGGATACCTACAGAATGCCATATCATCAGTTTTATCATATATCATATTGATAAAACATAAAATAAAATTCATACCATCAAGTATACTTTTGTCATTTTCACCTTTGTTTTTTATGTTCCTTATTTTTGCAATAGCAGTTTCACAAAGTTGTTTTATATCATGAGCACCTTCAATTTTTGTCTTTTTATTTTCTTGATAATTAGCTAAATTTTTTAATATTGTGTACAATGAGTTAAACCCTTTAAGATAGATTTCTATGCCATGAATAATATTAAATAGTATTGGGAAAATCCATATATCAGATTTTTTACTATACACATCATTAATACATTCTCTTAATAAACAAATAGCTGTTTCAAAATAGCCTTCAGCCATATTAAAAAATTGATTTTCTGTTTTATCATAAGGCTCAAAACGCCAATTTAAATAAGCACATGTATTGATACGATTTTCTATATTTAAAAATTCTGGTATATCTTTGATAATATCTTTAAAGTCTGTATTAATTATCTCTTTGTCAATTTTCTCAAAATCAAATTTTTTAGATTTTATGTTATTTTTCATCTTGCAATATCTTCTTCGCTTCTTGTAAATTTATATAGCAATCATAACCATGTTTTTTCATTAAACCTAATAATTGAGCCCCATTCAATAAATTAATAGGTTTTCCTTTTGCAAATTCGTAAGCATCTGAACCATAATCAGAAGTTGTAACGAGTATACCGCTATTTGCACCTTCATTCATTAGTGTTCCATACAAATCTCTGACTGCAGAAACACCTACAACATTTGTATATCTCTTAGCTTGTATGACTATTTTTCCACCCCTGATAGGATCAGGATCAAAGGCTACAGCATCAACACCACCATCTCTGCTTGATTGAGTGATTTTTACATCGCCACCGAATTGTGAAAATTCTTTTTCAAAAACCTCTCGAATTAAATTCTCAAAATCTTTCCAATATATAGCAGCGAGATTTGTTCCAGTATTTATTGTTGAAAGAACCTCATATGCGTCAATAAATCTTTTATCATTTTTATCAATATTTCTAATTGGTGCAATAGGTGTAATAGAATTCAATTCAGCCGCACCAACCCCTTTTAACATCTTAAAACAATACTTTGGAACAACATTTGATAGGTCTATATCTTTAAAATCGGTTTTATTTGCCTGAACTGAACATATGCAAACCGTTTGTTGTTTGCCTGTAGATTTATCGTTGCAAGTTACCATTCCATTAAATACGGCACAATCCACGAAATTATATTCTGTATCAATATCAAAAATTTCTTTTATTGTTCTTATGCATATTTGATAGATTGTATTGTTATAAAGCTCACTCAAGTCCTTGGGCTTATAGTTTATTGCCCTAAATTCTTTTTTTGTACTTACGTATGTAATTTTTTCTATATTATAAATATCTTCAGTATTCGGTAATTCATAATCAATGATAATTATTTTATTTTCAGGATTGTATGAGATATCAATATTTTTATATTTTAAAATAGGATATATTGATAAATCCAATGTATTTTTGAAAAATTCAATAACTTCTTCATTGCACCGGTTTTGAAATTTATTTATTTTTTCTCTTATAGTTTGGTTATATTCTTCTTGTGCTTTTAGAAATTCTATTTTTTCATTTTCTACTTGTTGTAGATAATCCTGATATAGCTGGTAGTTTTTATCGTATTCAGCTTGTCGTGTAATATTTTCTTGCTTTTTGCTTTCTGTTTCTTGTTTTGCTTTATTGCAATCATCCAGCCATTTTATGTTTCTCTTTTCAAGTTCTTTGTTTAACCAATCATTTACAATAAATTTAAAAAATGTTTTTAAAAGCAATTTATCAAAAAAATTTATCGGTATATCTTCAAGTTTTGGGGGATTATTTTGAAGTTTTTGATAAATTGATTCATAGTTATTAATATCGTGTAAATTTAATTTAGGTTTTTTGACTGTCGGCAACTTTGAAGAAAACGGTGTATTGTCAAACTCATCATTAAAATCGAATGGTTTTATTGGATTTTCAATAGAGTAATTTAATATATTATCAAAATCCCTTTTTATATTGCCAACAATATTATTTTCTCTTTCAATATGATATTCACAAAATGCTTTATTCCATTTTGTATATACTCGCCCAATAGCTTTAATGACCTTGTTTTTCACAATATCTGTATTTTTACCAGAAATATATTCCTTATAATTTATAGGGTGGCATTCGATTGTTATATCTGTATGTGCAGTATAATCATCTGTTTCTTTTTCAATATCTAATAGATTCTCAATAGGTTCAAATTCATACTGCCCAAGACCTTTCTCAAATCTTGCCTTTTCATCATATTCTAATAAATCAGATAAATTATGTTCAATTGATGATATTATTTGAATAATTTCATTATAACTATAGTCGGTATTTTCAATTAAATGTCTTATAGCTTCAACTCGCTGACCATAAGAAATATAACCAATGGTTTCTGTTAAATCAAATTCGTCGATTGAATATATTAAATCTTCAACTTTAACAGGATTAATAATATAAGTTTTTTTTAATGACTCAAAACAATATTTTATTCTGGGATACAACTTATTTACATTTATATTATCGAATATGCTTTCCATCGCCCGAACTTTTGCGTCTAAAATCCTTTGTTTTTGCTCAAGTTTTGCTTGTCGCTCTGCTATTTTTGCATTTCTTCTTGCTTCTCGTTCAGCAATTCTAGCATTGCGTTCAGCATCCTTCATGATGGCACCCGCAATGGCAAAAGGTGCTGCGATTAATCCTAATGCTAAATCTATATCACTATTTCTTCTTCGCCCCATGGAACACCTATAATTTACACTATTTAATGATAGCATAAATACGAAAATCTTATTATTTCTTCATAAATAAATTTAAATTTTTGAACGAAAAATCAATTCCAAAAGATTGGATTAAAGTTTCAGAACATGACAAAAAGAGCGGATTTCATGGTAAAGCTTTTTACAAAAATGGGAATGTTGTATTTGCAAGGCAGTATATTTATTATTTTTTATTTTCAGATGCTTAATTCTTAACTTAAAGTGAAAATCATCCGATAATTAGTAATTTGTAAAAAATGCTGTTAATTGTATTTACCATGAAACTTACTTAAGTTGCTTTTGTTCTTTGTATACGTTAGCAATCTTTTATTTTAAACAGCAATTTTTATACTTTTTACCACTTCCGCAAGGACATGGATCATTACGTTTTACATTTGAATAATTTATTCCTTCTTTTTTCTTTGTGTCAACAATATTTGTTAATGTTGAAGAAAATACGTTTGAATTATACAATATGGTTGTATGTGAAAATATCTTATGTTTTGTATCTTTGTATTTTTCTAAGAGTCCTTCAAAAGTGTATTTTGTATTTAAAATTTTGTTTGCAATTTCAGTAAATTTCGGATATTCTTCATTAATTTTTGAAAGTATTCTTGCTGATATAGATGGAATTTCTAAAAAATATTTTATACATTTATCATAATTTTCAATATTTTCATAATTTTCATCTGTTAAAATTTTTACAAGGCTTTTGTAGAAAGGTACTACGTAAAGCCCTTCTTCTTCATCAAAAATAACAGCAATATCATAAATTTTTTGTTTATTATAATATCCGTTAACAGAATTTTCTATAAAATTAGCATAATTTGTATTGTAATCTTTTACTTCAAAATATTTATATTCTTCAGGTTCTTCAATTTTTCCATTTAAATCAACAGGAGTTCCATTTTCTGCGTAATCGTTAAACATTGATATAATTTCTTCTGAATGGTTGCTTGTTGTAAATATTTTATTGGAATTAAAAGCTTCTATGAATTTTTTATTCATTACTTTTACATTTTCTTCAATTTCTTTTTGTTTTTCTTCGTTATCGGCGTAGACAAGATATGGTTCTTGAATTATTTTCGCAACTGCAAATCTCATTGCTTCCTGTTTTTTTGTTGAAGATAATGCTCCTGAAATATCAATAATATAGTATTCATTTTCAAACTTTAGCAGTCTTGCAACAAGAAATTGTCCTATTCCAAGGCTTCTTACATTTGTCATTTTAAATGTGTATGTACAATTATATATCTTTTCGTTAACAAGATTTATAAGCTCAAATCCGTTTTTAAGTTTTCTTTTTATTTCAAATATTGACGATATAGGTGATTTTAATGCATTTAAAAGATTTATTGCTTCAGTTGGTAAGGTTTCATGTTTTTGAAGATATAATTCTATTACAGAACAATTTTTATCAGGGATGTTTCGTTCAAAAATATAAGGCACTGCCAATTCTTGAAAAGTGTTATTCTTTAATCCTCCCATTGTTTTTACGTATTCTTCAAAATCATTTCTGACTTCTTCATCGTCTTGTATAAAATTTGATAATTCTTCTAATAAAAGATTAATTTCATTTGATACTATGTCTAATTGCATTTTTTACCTCAATTTATGAATAAAATACATTAAATAGGTAAAAAAAACAATACTTACAGTTGTACTATTTTTTTATGATATTATTTTATTAAAACCAAATAAAGGAAATGCTATGTTTGATAATTTAAGTGAAAAATTACAAGGGATAATCTCGAGTACGAGAGGAAAAGAATTAACGCAAGATAATATGCAAGAAGCACTAAGAGAAATCAGACGTGCTTTGTTAGAGGCAGATGTTAACTTGAGAGTAGTAAAATCATTTATCTCTTCAATCAAGGATAAAGCAGAAGGTGAAAAGGTTTTAGAAGGAGTAAATCCGTCAGAACAGTTAATAAAAATTGTTCACGATGAACTTGTTGACATTTTGGGAAAAGAAAACAAACCTTTAAATTTATCAGGACATCCAAGCATGATAATGTTATTAGGACTGCAAGGTTCCGGTAAAACAACTTCAGCAGCGAAACTTGCCGTCAAATTAAAAAAAGAAGGGAAAAATCCTCTTTTGGTCGCATGTGATGTGTACAGACCGGCTGCAATTACTCAATTAAAAACTCTGGGGCAACAAATTGGTGTTGAAGTATTTTCAATAGATGAAGAAAAAAATGTTCAAAATATTGTTCAACAATCAATTAATTACTCAAAAGAAAAAGGTTATAATGTTTTAATTATAGATACAGCAGGACGTTTACAAATAGATACTGATATGATGGCAGAACTGTTGTTAATTGATAGAATTTTTAATCCTCACGAAAAATTACTTGTAATCGATTCTATGACTGGTCAAGAAGCAGTAAATGTTGCAGAAAATTTTGATGCCCAATTAAATTTAACAGGTTTGATTTTAACAAAATTAGATGGAGATTCAAGAGGTGGTGCGGCATTAAGCATTGTTCACTGTACCGGTAAACCTGTAAAACTAACCGGAACAGGTGAAAAATTAAACGCTTTGGAAGATTTTTATCCCGAAAGAATTGCAACTCGTATTTTAGGTATGGGTGATATTGTTTATTTAGTAGAAAAAGCTCAAGAAGTTTTTGATGAAAGAGAAGCTCTTGAATTTCAAAAGAAAATGAAAAAAGCTGAATTTACTTTTGATGATTTTCTAAAACTTCAAAAACAAATGAAAGCTTTTGGCTCAATGGGAAATATTTTAGGGATGATTCCCGGATTAAATATTAAAAAAGATGACAGAGATTTGATTTCTCATGAAGGTGAAAAACAAATGAAACGTATAGAAGTTTTTATTTCAAGCATGACACCTGAAGAAAGAGCAAATCCATCTTTATTAAATTCTTCAAGAAAAAAAAGAATAGCACAAGGTTCAGGAATTCCTCTGCATGATATAAATATATTTATAAAACAATTTGAACAAATGCGTCAAATGATGAAAGGTATGTCTGATATGAAAGGAATGATGGGTAAATTTGGTAAATTTGGTATGGGTAAAATGATGGAAAAAATGAAACGATTTATGTAATTGTTTTAAACAAATGTGAAGAAAGTACTTGAATTTAGATTTTTTTTTAAATAATATAAAAATTACGAAGACAGAAAAAGAGGAAAAAAATATGAATCCTATTATAGACGAAATGGAAAAAGAAATAATAGCAGGAAAAGAATTACCTGAAATGAACCCTGGTGATACTGTAAAGGTATTTGTAAGAATTATTGAAGGTAATAAAGAAAGAACACAGGCTTTTGAAGGAACTTTAATAAAAGAACATGGTTCTGGTTTAAATAAGACTATTACTGTAAGAAAAGTATTCCAAGGTGTTGGTGTAGAACGTGTATTTTTAGTAAATTCACCAAGAATTGAAAAAATCAATGTTTTAAGAAAAGGTGATGTAAGACGTTCTAAATTATATTATTTAAGAGAACGTGCAGGTAAAGCAACACGTATTAAGGAAAAAATTGAAAAAAGATAATCATATACACTGGTATCCGGGTCATATTGCAAAAGCTGAACGACAGTTAAAAGAGAAATTAAATCTTTGCGATGTTGTGATTGAGGTTTTAGATGCAAGAATACCGTTTAGCAGTATTTATAATAATATTGAATCATTACTAGGCGGGAAACCTCGCCTAGTTTTGTTAAATAAAGCTGATTTAGTAGACAGAACAGAATTAAAACAGTTTGTTCAAAAAATAAAAGAATATTCAAAAATGCCTGTTATGGTTACAGATTCAAAGAATTCGAAAGATTTACAAATTATCGTTAAAGAGGTTTTAAAATTGGCAGAACCAAGAATTCAAGCCATAATGGCAAAAGGTATGTTAAGACGTCCTGCACGAGTTATGGTTGTAGGAATGCCAAATGTTGGTAAATCAAGCGTTATTAACAAACTAACAAAATCTTCTAAAACGAAAATTGGTGCAAAAGCAGGTGTTACACGACAACAGCAATGGGTAAGAATTAATAAAGATATTGATTTATTAGATACTCCCGGTATTATACCTATGCGTCAGGATAATCAAGACGCAGCAACAAAATTAGCTTTTGTGAATTCTGTTTCAGAAAATGCTTATGATAATGAAACAGTTGCTCAAAAATTATTGGATATATTATCAAAGAAATACGCAGAACAATTAAAAGAATATTATAAAGTTGAGGAATTAGCTTTAGATAAAATTGCAATAAGCCGTAATTGGATAACTTCAGGTTCTGAACCTGATATGGAGAGAACTGCCACATCTATTTTAAAATATTTTAGAGATGGAAAATTAGGACAATTTATTTTAGATGAACTTATTTGAATTTGACAAATCCTTTAAAAAAGTAATTGTAGGAACGGATGAAGCAGGTAGAGGCCCTGCTGCAGGAGGGGTTTTTGCATCTGCAGTTTTTATAAATAATCCTGAAATAGAAAAAGATTTATCAAAATTAAATGATTCTAAAAAACTTACAAAAAAAGTACGAGAAGAATTATATCCAATCATCTTAAATAATACTGTTAATGCTACTGTTTGTATTGGAGTTGAAGAAATAGAACAAACAAATATTCTTGCCTGTTCGTTAAAAGCAATGAAAAAGGCATGTGAGAAAGTTATTTCGACGATAGATATAAAACAGGATATTTTAACAATAGTTGATGGAAACAACTTGATAAGAAATTATGATTATCCACAACAATTTATAATAAAAGGAGATGGAAAATCCGCTTCTATAGCTGCTTCAAGTATTTTAGCTAAAGTATCAAGAGATAAATATATGGATGAACTTGATTTGAAATATCCCCAATATGGGTGGAAAAATAATGCTGGCTATCTTACAAAAGAGCATAGTGAAGCCATTTTAAAATATGGTGTAACGCAATATCATAGAAAAAAATTTTTAAGAAATCTTCTTGAAGAATCAAAACAATTAACTTTACTATAATAGTTATGAATGAGATAAGAAACAATAATACAAATGTTATTATTTATGCCTTTTTAAATTTAAGATGGTTTGAATGGGTAATGTTTCTTGCGATGATTTTTATCGGAGGATATTATATTCTAACAGATACGACTCATCCAATGTGGTATTTAATTGTAAACTATATTTGTTCAATAATGGGGATTTGTTGTATATTTCTTTGTGCTCATGCCAGTTGGGTTAATTGGATTTTTGGAATTATAAATACTTCATTGTATGTTGTAATTTTGGCGTATAACCATGTTTTTGGAACTATGACTTTAGAGTTGTTTTATTATTTACCAATAAACATTATAGGTTTTGTTATGTGGCGGAAAAATATTGATAAAAAAGATATAGATAAGTGTAAAACTCGAATTATGAATTGGAAATTAAGAATTATTATGACAATAATTGTGATTTTAACTGCTTCTATATGCCATTATGTTCTTGTAAAAGTTGGTGGAAAAACAGCATGGTTTGATGCTTTTGTTGTTGCAGTCGGATTAAATGCTATGTTTTACGAAGTCAAAAGATATGCTGACCAGTATTATTTATGGATTATTGCCGATTTGATTGCAGTGGTTCAATGGTTTATGCTTGCGGATTTGATAATGCTTACAAAGAAAAGTATTTATCTTGTAATGGCTATAATCGGTTTATTTAACTGGAGAAAAATGCAAAAAGAAAGAAATCTTGAAAATATTTAGTATAAGAGATTTTTAACTTCATTTTTATTAATTTCGTATAGAGTTGTAATTATATTTGCAATATCTTTGGATTTAAATCCTTGCTGTTTTAATTTTTCTATTTTATTATTTATATCAGGAATTTGAGTTTTTTGTTGAGCAAATATCATACAAACAAATTCTCCTTTTATGTCCGTATTGGAAAAATGTTCAATAACCGTTTCAATTTTGTCAACAATAATTTCTTCAAATATTTTAGTTAATTCTCTACCTATTGCAATCATTAAATTTTGATTTTTAATTTGAAGAATTTTTAGTGTTTTAAGAATTCTATTTGGAGATTCATAAAAAACTATATTCGTATATTTATTTTTTTCATATAAATCAAGAATTTGTTTTTCGCTTTTAGGCAAAAATCCTACAAACTTAAATTCTTCAGTATTTCTTGGAATTTGAGAAATAAATGTTGTAACAGCACAAGCTCCAGGGAGGGATGTTACTTTAATATTATTTCTTTTAAGCTCTGACAGCAATATTGAACCAGGGTCGCAAATCATAGGAGTTCCTGCATCGGAAACAAGAGCTATGGTTTTACCTTCTTGTAAATATTCAATAATAGATGATACTCTTTCTCTTTCATTGTATTTATGATAAGAAATACATTTTGTTTTTATATCATAGTGATTTAAAAGTTTTTGAGTAACTCTGGAATCCTCACAAGCAATAATATCAACCTCTTTTAATACATCTATTGCTCTAAGAGTTATATCAGAAATATTTCCGATAGGAGTTGGAATAATGTAAAAATCAAATTTTCGTTTCATATAAAAAGTTTACCAAAAATATTGCACGATGAATATGTTTATTTTAAAATAAATAAGTAATAAATACAAATAAAAGGGAGAATGAAAATGTCAAGAAAACCAATAATAGCAGGAAACTGGAAAATGAATCTTTTACAAGATGAAGCCAGAGATTTGTTTATGGGTGTTGCAAAGCATGCAGAAAAGTATACGGTTGAACAATTACCAACAATAATTATAGCACCGGTATTTACATCAATAGCTGCAGTAGAAGGAATGAGATGTGATAAATGCAGACCTCTTGTAAAAACAGCAGCACAAAATTGTCATTGGGAATCATCAGGAGCATATACAGGCGAAATTTCAGTAGAAATGGTAAAAGATGCAGGTTGCGATTATGTAATTATTGGGCACTCGGAAAGAAGACAATATTTCTCAGAAACAGATGAAATGATTAATAAAAAAGCAAAAGCAATATTAAAAGGCGGATTATTACCAATTATTTGCTGTGGTGAAACTTTGGAACAAAGAGAAGCCGGTCAAACAGACGCTCACATTGCATCACAAATAAAAGCCGCTTTGGATGGTATTTCGTCAGAAGATATTGCAAAATCAGTAATTGCATACGAACCTATTTGGGCTATCGGAACAGGTAAAACTTGTGATTCTGTTGAAGCAAACAGAGTAATTGCAATGATAAGAAATGTTGTAAAAGAAGTTGCAGGAGAAATGGCTGCTGATTCTATCAGAATATTATACGGTGGTTCTGTAAAACCTTCTACAATTGAAGAACAAATGCGACAATCTGATATTGACGGAGCTCTTGTAGGGGGTGCATCTTTAAAAGCTGATAGCTTTAATGAAATTATAGATAATACAATGAAAACTATGTAGTATACACTAGCAAACTCCAATTTTAATTATTATAAATTGGAGTTTGTTATATAAAAATAAGTAAGGAGAACATTATGGCACAACCTTTTACAAATCAACCTCAAGTAAAAATGAGAAAAGCTCTTATAATTTTTCTTAAATCTGCATCTCAACCGATTGTGATTTATTCATCTAATCCTCAAAAAGATTATGAAGAATTAAAAGCGGCAATGAAAACCCCTAATATATTAGTTGAAAAGGAAGCAACAGGTCCAATAAAAAATTATTGCATGGTATCAAATAATATCTTAGGAGTAATGTTACAGGATGAACAATACACATAACGTATTAATAGAAGATATAGAACAAGCTAATAATAAAAAATTTGAATACGAATTTGATGATATAATAGAAGATATACCAACAAATGGAAATGTAAAAGCAAGTTTATTATTAGAGTCATTAGGTGAATTTATAAAAGTAACAGGAAATGTTAAGCTGATTGCAAAACTCGAATGCGATATATGCTTGAATGAATATGAAGAAATCATAAATTTTCAAATTGATGAAATGTTTGCAAAAGGCTCATTACTAGAAGAATACGGACAAGAATTAGAGCTTAAAGACGGGCAATTTATAACAGATTTAAATGGTGAAAAAAATATAGATATAAAAGATTTATTGTATCAATCTGTAATAATTAATTTACCAGATAAAAAAGTTTGTGGTATAAATTGTAAAGAGGGTTTTTTTGAAACAGATGAAACCTACAAAATTCCAGATACAAGAATGGAAGTTTTTAAAAATATAAAAGTAGACAGAAAATAATAGAAAGGTATTAAAAATGGCAGTACCAAAGAAAAGAACAGGTGCATCAGCACAAGCAAAAAGAAGAGCAAATTGGAAGGCAATTAAGCCAACAACTACTACATGTAAAAATTGCGGAGCAACAGTATTAACTCATACTGTATGTACAGAATGCGGATACTACAAAGGAAAAGCTGTAAGTATAAAATCTCCTGATTATGTAGAATCATCTGTAGAAGAAAAGAAAGCTCCAAAGAAAACATCTGCAAAAAAAGCATCTTCAAAAAAAGTTAAAAAAGAAGAAGTTGTAGTAGAAGAAACAACATCGAATGAAGTAGAAGCAAGTTCAGAAGAAGTTGTTGAAGAAACAACTGTTTCAGATACAGAAGAAAAAACAGAAGAATAATATAAAATAAAGCGTAAAGAAGAAAAATAAAAGTATTCAGAGGAAAAAATGACAAGAATAGCAGTAGATGCAATGGGCGGTGATCATGCACCTCATGAAATAGTTGCAGGTGCGTTGTGGGCTGCACAAGAATATGGAGTCGCAATTGAAATAGTTGGTAAACAAGACCAAATTGAGCACGAAATAGAACGTATTCAAAAAAATGGTGTTATTTCAAAATGCGGAGGTTTCAAAACAAAAAGAGTTAAGATTGATGTAGATAAATTGGATATCAAAATAACTCATGCTTCTGAAGTAATAGAAATGGGTGAAGCTCCTGCACAAGCTATTCGTAAGAAGAAAAAATCTTCAATCGTATTAACTGTTGATGCAGTTGCAAGCGGAAGTTCAGATGCTGTCGTTGCAGCCGGTTCTACAGGTGCTGCAATGGCATCAAGCTTATTTGGATTAGGTAGATTACATGGTATTGATAGACCTGCTATTGCCGTTACTTTACCTACATTAAAAAAACCTCTTGTTCTCATTGATGGTGGGGCAAATAGCAGTTGTACTCCTGAAATGTTGTATCAATTTGCAGTAATGGGTACTATTTTCTCTGCAAATGTTCTTGGTATTCGTAATCCGAAGATTGGGGTTTTGAATATAGGTGAAGAAGCTGGAAAAGGTAATGATTTAGCTCAAAAAACTTATAAATTGCTTGAGTCTCAAACAAGATTAAATTTCATTGGCAATGTTGAAGGTAAAGAAATTTTTTCAAACGTCTGTGATGTTGTTGTTTGTGATGGTTTTGTAGGAAATGTTGCTTTAAAAATTACTGAAGGTTCAGGTTCAATGTTGTTTAAAATGATTAAGGCTCAATTTACTAAAAATATATTCACAAAATTAGTTGGGGCTTTGGCATTACCTCTAATGATGGGCATTTATAAAAAAATAAATTATGAAGAATACGGTGGAGCAATTCTTTTAGGTGTAAAAGGTATAACTATTATTTCTCATGGCAGAAGTAAGGCTTATGCTATAAAGAATGCCGTAAGAGTTGCAAAAGATGCTGTTGAGACCGGCGTTAATAAAAAAATTGCCGAATTGATTGAGAAATAAAACTATGGTATTAAAATTATAATATTTGATTAATAAAATAACTGTTGTTGGATATTTTCGGCAGCTGTTATTTTATTTTTAGGCGGGGATAAAATTATGAAAAAAATTGCATTTATATTTCCAGGACAAGGTTCTCAGTCCGTGGGTATGGGAAAAGACCTTTATGATAGTTTTGAGGTTTCAAAACAAATTTTTGATAAGGCTAATGAAGTGTTAGGTAAAGATATAAGAAAGTTATGTTTTGAAGGAGATGAAGAAGCTTTAAAACAGACTGTTAATACACAACCTGCAATTTTAACTACATCAATAGCAGCATTAGAGGCGTTAAAATCATTAATTGATATAAAACCTGACTTTGTAGCAGGTCATAGTTTGGGCGAATACGGAGCATATTATGCAGCCGGAGTTTTAGATTTAGAAAAGGCACTTATTTTGATACAAAAAAGAGCAGATTTAATGAGTTCTTCACCAGCGGGTGCAATGAGTGCAGTTTTAAATGCAACTGATGAACAGATAAAAACTGCGTTAAAAAAAGCTTATGAATCAGGTTATGTTGATGTTGCAAATTATAATTCTCCATCACAAGTAGTTTTAACAGGAGAAAAAGAAGCTGTAGAAAGAGCGGGAGAAGTTTTAACTTTAATGGGAGTAAAAAGGGTTATTCCGTTGGCAGTTTCAGGAGCTTTTCATTCAAAATTAATGCAAAGTGCCAGCGAAAAATTTGAAGAATTTTTAGAAGATATTGATATTAATAACGCAGAAATTCCTGTAATAACGAATGTTGATGCTGAAATTACAATAGAAAATTTTAAACCTAAAATGAGTAAGCAGATATGTTCGTCTGTTTTTTGGACTCAAACTATTCAAAAAATGATTGAAAATGGTGTTGAAATTTTTGTTGAAATAGGAAATGGAAGAGTATTAAGCGGATTGAACAAAAAAATCAGTTCTGATATTATAAGTTATAATGTGTATGATAAAGCAACATGTTTTGATGTTGCAGAAAAATTAAAAGAGGTAATGTAATGAGTGAAAAATTAGCATTGGTAACAGGTGGTTCCAGAGGTATTGGTGCTTCAGTTGCAAAAGAATTAGCTAAAGCAGGTTATGATGTGGTAATAACTTATGCCGGAAATGAAGAAGCTGCAAATAAAACTGTTGAAGAAATTAAATCTATGGGTGTTGAATCTTCTGCATATAAATTTGATGTATCAAATAATGAAGAAACCGTAAAAGTTATAAATGAGATAGTTGAAAAATATGGTAGAGTTGATGTTCTTGTAAATAATGCCGGTATAACAAGAGATGGGTTATTCATGAGAATGAATAAAGAGAATTGGGATGCAGTAATAAATACTAATTTGTCAGGAGTTTACAATGTAACACAACCGATTGTAAAGATTATGATGAAACAACGCAGTGGTGTTATTATAAATATGGCAAGCATCGTAGGTGTATATGGAAATGCCGGACAAGCTAATTATGCGGCTGCAAAAGCAGGAATTATAGGATTTACAAAATCATTAGCAAAAGAACTTGCATCCAGAAATATAAGGGTAAATGCTATTGCTCCGGGATTTATTTCAACTGATATGACAAAAGGATTAGATTCTGAAAAAATAGCTGAGCATATTCCTTTAAAACGTTTGGGACAGCCTGATGATATAGCAAAAACCGTTAAATTTTTAGTTGATGACGGTACATATATAACTGGACAAGTTATTCAAGTCGACGGCGGACTTACTGTATAAAGAATTTTTACAATATTTATATCATGTTTGCCAAATAAAATTTAGAGAGTATAATTTAATAGTAAAGTATATTAATTACAAAATGAGGAAAAAAGAATGAGCACATTAGAAAAAGTAAAAAAAGTAGTAGTAGACCAATTAAGTGTAGATGAAAGCTTAGTAACACCTGAAGCAAGTTTTACAGGTGATTTAGGTGCAGATTCATTAGATACAGTAGAATTAGTAATGGCATTTGAAGAAGAATTTGGATGCGAAATTCCTGATGAAGAAGCTGAAAAAATTCAAACAGTGCAAGATGCTGTAAATTACATTGATTCTCATTCTTAATTGAGGTTCTAATTTTAATAGTAGAAAAAAGGATTTACGGACATTTTGTTTATAAATCCTTTTTTTATGAGTAGTGAGGAAAATTTTTATGACTAAAAGAAGAGTAGTAATAACCGGCATGGGTGCAATAACACCATATGGTGTCGGAGTAGAAAAGTTTTGGAATGGTGTAAAAAATAGTGAAAGTTGTATTTCAAAAGATGATGGTTTAAAAATCGATTTGAGTCAACAATCAACCCATATTTTTGGCAGAATTTTGCCTTATGACGAAGCAAAGTATATGGATGCAAAAGATATTAAACGAATGGATAATTTTGTTAAATATGCTGTTGTAGCAAGTACTGAAGCTATGGAAGATTCAGGTCTGGATATGGAAAAAGAAGATCCATATAGAGTTGGTTGTTTAGTTTCTTCGGGAGCCGGAGGTTTCAAAACTGTTGAAGATAATCATACTCAAATGTTAAAAAGAGGGTATACAAAATGTTCTCCATTTACAGTACCTGCACTAATTGCAAATATGGCAACAGGTAAAATTGCAATTAAATATGGATTAAAAGGTGTAAATAAATGTATAGTGTCTGCATGTGCAACAGGTACACAGTCAATTGGGGATGCCTTTAGAACAATTCAATATGGTGAAGCAGATGTCCTTCTTGCCGGTGGTACAGAAGCTATTGTATGTAATATGGGAGCAGGGGCTTTTTCATCTGCAAGAACATTGTCAAAACGTAACGATGAACCTACAAAAGCTTCAAGACCTTATGACGTTGACAGAGATGGCTTTGTAATGAGTGAAGGGGCAGCAGTTTTAATTTTAGAAGAATTAGAACATGCTAAAGCTCGTGGTGCAAAAATTTATGCTGAAATTGTTGGATATGGACAAACATGTGATGCATATGATATGGTTGCTCCTGATCCTACAGGTCAAAGTGCTGCAAAAGCAATGGAATTTGCCTTAAATGATGCTGGTTTAAAACCTGAAGATATTGATTATATAAATGCACATGGAACAAGTACTCATGTTGGCGATATTGGTGAATCTTTAGCAATCGCAAATGTTTTTGGAGATTTAGAAACAAATAAACATTTAATGGTAAGTTCTACAAAAAGTATGCATGGACATTTAATAGGTGCAGCAGGTGCTGTTGAAGCTATCGTTTGTATTGAAGCTATGAATGAAAGCTTAGTTCCTGCAACTATTAATCTTGATAATCAGGATCCTGATGTCGCTAATTTAAATTATGTTCCAAATAAACCGGTTGAAGCGGAATTAAATTATACAATGTCTAATTCTTTTGGCTTTGGTGGACATGATGCATCAATAATTTTAAAAAAATATAAAGAATAGTATTTTTTATTAGATAGATTGATTTATAAATTAAAACCCTAAATTTAAATTTTTTTAATTTAGGGTTTTAATTATTAGTTATTATATTTATTTAATATTCTATCTAAACATGCTTGTGGAGAATATGACCATTCTCTTGCCGTTATTCTGTCTACTTTAAATCCTGAACGCTCAAGTATAGATTGCTTTTTCATATTTGTAATATGTGATTTTTTGTTGTCTTCAATTCCATCAATTTCAATTATAAGATTATTTTCTACCAGTAAATCTGCGGATAATCCTGCAACTTCTGCACCTGCTCTAACGGAATAACCCAGCTCTCTAAATTTATTTGCAATTTCTTTTTCCAAGTCATTTTTATAATTATTTTCATCTATTTCATTATTCAAAATTGCATTAAAATGATCATTATATTCTCTGATGTATTCAAGATAACTTCTAAACAATCCGTCAGGTAAGTCATTTATATCTTTTGAAACAAAATTTATGATTTTATATTTTGCACGAGTTATTGCAACATTAAAAAGATTTGGCTTTTGTAAAAAAGTTAAGCTTTGGGGATGACTGTCATTTGCGTATGCCCAAGACATTAAAATTATATCTCTTTCATCACCCTGAAAAGCGTGTGCTGTACCTATTTCTACTTCATGTTTTTGCATCATTCGTTCTGAAATAACTTTTCTTATTGATATTTTTAATTGGTCTACCTGAGCTCTAAATGGTGAAATAATACCTATTGTTACAGGTTTTTCCGAATTTTTTCTTTCATCTTCAAGTATTATTTCATGCACTTTTTTTACTACAGCTTCAATTTCAGGAATATTTTTTGTTATATTGCATTCTGGATCCATTTTCCCATCAGGAACATTTACAATTTCAAGAACTTTTTCTTTAGATGAATCTTGGTGCATAACTTTTATTCTGTCCGCATAAAATTCGTGATTAGAAAAATTAATAATTGGAGGTAAACTTCTAAAATGTTCGTCCAATAAAACAGGAGAATTACAATAAAAGTTTGCTATATCAAACATTGAATTAGAACGATATTTCCACATTAATTGATATCTATCCGGAATTCCGTATTGACTCAAAAACGATTGTTCTTTTGCTTTTTCAAGGAATGATAAATGTGGTAATTGCTTGTCATCCCCTACTATTACAGCACGTTTTGCTCTGAATAAAATAGGAAAACAACTTGCTATATCACATTGAGAAGCTTCATCAATAATTGCAACATCAAAAAGTGCAGGTTTCATTGGTAAAGAGCTTGATATTGCATATGTTGTTACGCACCAGCACGGAAATGCTTCTAAAAGAGGTCTGAAATCTTCTGTTTCCAGTAATCTGTTTTGTAAATTTTGTTGTCTTGAAACAAGTGATTTAGCATGTGTTAAGAGTCTTCCCCTTTTTTGGCTGTCATTTCTTAATCCTTTTAGTGATTCTACTCTTATTGATTTTAATACATTTGTTACAAGTGAATGCTGTTTAGATTTTAAATTATGGATTTCATCTATTAATAAATGCAGATTTCCAATTTTTTGAATTTCTGTTTCGTAAAGTTTTAGTCTGCGTTCAATTTTTGCATATGAAAGTTCATCTTTAAGTCTGGCTGTATTTGATTCATTTGGGTCAAATTCTTTAAGACTTAGTATTTTTTTTATTTTTTCTTTCGCTGAATAATTTTGAAGATTTACTATAAAGCCGTTTTTATCAAAATTATTTTCCAATGTTTTTATGGAGTTATTTAAATCTTCTACATCTTGTTTTTTTAAAATTTGAGAAATATATTTTCTTTCACCAAGAAGTAATTCTCTATTTTTTCTTTCAACATCGGCTTTTTGCCATTCACCTTCAAAATTTATTATTTTTTCACAATTATCTTCAAGTTCTTTAATATTATTTAAAAGATTTTTAATATCATCTACTTCACTAAAAATAATATCTTCAAGATTTTCATTCAAGTCAAATTTTCCTGCTGCCAAATCCTCAAGTTGATATTTTAATTTACGTTGATAATCAAGTCTTCCTGCTCTGAGAGCTAAAAATGGTGCACCTAAATTATTCAGTCTATCTGCTACAACATCTACTGCTTTATCCATTTTGGAAGCCACAAGGACAGTTTTACCTTCTGCTATTAAGTGTGCGACAAGATTTACAATTGTTTGAGACTTACCTGTTCCCGGAGGACCAAAGACTGAAACAATTTTATTCATTTCGATTTGTCTTATTACATTTTCTTGAGAATCACTTAAGGATAATGGCGTTAGTGGTAAGAAATTTTCCATATCTTCAGGTTTAGGAATTTCTAATTGTTTTCCTTTGCTCTGCAAGTATTCTTCATTTATGATATTCAATGCAGTTTCTCTATAAATTCCACTTGGGCGTTCTGCAATTTGTGTTAATTCGTGAAGCACCCCTGCGGTTGTTGTAGGTCTTTTTGTCAGGATAATTGCACTTTGTCTGGTTAAACATATCTTGTCTAGTTTAACTTGTGATTTTTGAGATTTTTCCTCTTCTTCTTCAATAAAATCATCTATGTTGTCTGCATCTATTGTTTCTTTTTCTTTATAAAAATCTTTTTCTTTTGCAACATTATCATCTTCTGTTAATACAGGATTAAGTGATACATCAACATCCGGAATAATTGATTTTAGTGTTGTTAAAAATATGTCCAGCTTTTCTTGTGTTATTGGTGCTTTTGGTACAGCATCAAGGAGAAATTTTAATACTTGTTCAACTTCATCATCATCGTCAGCTTTTTTCATTAGTGCTGTAATTGCACCTGTGTTTAAAGAAATCATTTCTTCCGTCAAAAATAAATTTATATTTACTCCGTTTTTTTCCAATCTGCATGGAGCATAAAGTAATGGTGTTAAAAATTCATTACTACGTTTTTTTGATGATTTACCTACTAAAAAGAGGTATCCGTAAATTAAATATTTATCTTTTTGCTCAGATGAACTTTGAAGAAGTAGTTCTGTTATTTTTGAATCATATGCAGAAAGTTTCAAGTATTCCAAATTTTTTGTAAGCAAGGTTTCATCTTCTTTTAAGAAGATCCATTTATTAGCTTTATCTGCTTTTAGATTTCTGAATGTCGAACTTTTAACCTCTTCTCTCACACAATCATGTAAGTATTGGCTTAATTTTTTTATAAAACTATTATTAAAGGCTGAATTGAGTGCTTTTGTAGCTTCTTGTAACATAATTTCCTCTTGATTTTATTGCTTATTTAGTATTTTAGGCTAAAATGAATGTATGAACATCATTGATTTGTACGAAAAATATGATAATTTGTACTATATAGGCGGGGTTGTACGTGATATTTTAATTAAAATGCCAAGTCAGGATGTAGATATTACTATTGAGGGTAATGCTATTGACTTCTGTGAAAAATTGCCTGATTGCGAAATTATTCAATCTAATCCTGCTTTTGGTACAGTGAGAGTCAAAATTAATAATCAAATTTATGATATTGCTTCAACCCGAAAAGAAATTTATCCCAAAAAAGGTCATCTTCCTAAAGTTATTGATATAGGATGTTCTCTAAAAGACGATGTTGAACGACGAGATTTTACAATAAATGCACTTGCCAGAAATATTAAAACCGGTGAAATTATAGATTATGTTGGCGGTCTTAATGATATTCAAAATAAAAAATTAAGAATTTTGCATGATGAAAGTTTTATTGATGATCCAACAAGAATCATTAGAGGTTTAAAATTCGCAACTCGTTTTGGGTTTTCTCTTGATGAACATACAAAATTACTGCAAAATGAATATTTAAAAAATATTAATTATGATATGTGCTATAAAAGAGTTAAAGACGAGCTTATTTCTACTTTTAACCTTAATTCTGATATTGCTTTTGAAACCTTTATAAATGATAAAATTTATAAGCTTATTACTGAAAAAGAAATTAAACTCCCAAGCTATGATATTCAAAGTTTAGTTGGAAAGTATTATAACAAGATTAATAGTGTTTGGCTCATATACATAGCACTTGTTGATACTGAGAAACTTGAACTTAATAAGGCAGAGACAAAAATTGTTGAAGATTATAATAAATTGTTAAATATTAATTTAAAAAGTGATTATGATATCGTCAAAACTTTTAGCAAATGTGAAATAGAATCTTTACTTCTTTATGAAATAACAAAAAAAGATGGTAAGGCAATTAAATATCTGGACACATTAAGTGAAATTAAACCTGAAATTAACGGAAATGATTTAAAAAAAATAGGCTTGCCTCCAAGTGAAAAATATGCAAAAATTTTTGACTATATACTAAATGAAAAATTAAAAAATCCGGAACTTACTAAAATGGATGAATTAAAATTGGTCGAGCAATTTGAAAAAAATAAAGATAGTATGTAAATTTTTATTAAAACATGACTGGCATGGGGATGAAAAAAGAGTTAACATGCATGTATGGACATCATAAAGAACTTGAAGGATTACAAGTTATCGCATAAGCAAAGGATTTTTGCAAGTTATCTTAAGGACAATGCCGCTTCATATACTTGTGTGGAACGTATAACAAATCGCGAGTATATGCGTAGGTATTTTGCACCTGATAATGATTTGTTAATATATTCTACAGCATTTTATGATCCGTCAAGAATATGTAGATATACTGAAGAAAAAACAGCTGAAGAATAATTTGTAAATAAGTTGACAAATTTTCTTAACCTGATAAGATAGAAGAGTACCTATTGGGGTGTCGCCAAGTGGTAAGGCACCTGGTTTTGGTCCAGGCATTTCGGAGGTTCGAGTCCTTCCACCCCAGCCAATTAATCGTCGAGAAATCGGCGATTTTTTTTTGTTATATGGATTGGAGAAATCTCACCTGCGTTTTACTAAACAAAAGATTTTAGACCTTTGTATCAATGTAAAACCTTTCGTCAAGTCCTTAAATTTACTTACGTATAATTACTTACGTAAAAATACGGACTTTTATATTTTCTAAAATTTGTCATAATGAAAAATTTATATAAGCTTTGATATTATTATGTTAATTATCGACTTTTTATGATATTTATGTTAAATTGGTTTTAATTAATCAAGAATTTTCGGGAGATTTTTATGTTTAATAATCCAATCATTTTATATTTCTTAATAGGTGTTACAGTTTTTATAATTTCTTATTTGATAGGTTCATTTCCTACAGGTTTTTTAGTTGTAAAAATTTTAGCAAATAAAGATATTAGAACTGTTGGTTCTGGTTCTACAGGAGCAACTAATGTTAAGAGAATTTTAGGTTTTAAATGGTTTGTTATTGTTCTTTTAACAGATGCTGTTAAAGGGATAGTTCCTGTTTTAGCTGCAAAATTGATTATTTTTCCGGTTCTTGGTTTATTGCCGATTATTGCTGCTGTTGCCGTTATTTTAGGACATAGTAAACCTGTCTTTCTCAAGTTTCATGGTGGTAAATCTGTAGCAACAGGTGTTGGTACTATTATTGCTCTTAATTGGATTGTAGGTATTTCTGTTGCTGTTATCTGGGCTACTGTTACTTATTTTTCAAAATATGTATCTGTTGGCTCTATTGTTGCGGTATGGGTTGCTCCTTGTTTAATGTTTATTTTGGATAAGCCTATTCCTTATATCGCTTATTGCGTTTTAGGTGCTTTGTATATTACGGTACTTCATAAAGATAATATTATTAGACTTATTAACCATCAAGAAAATAAAGTCCGTTAACTGTAGGTTGTTTTTTTTATTTTTTACATTAATAATATACTTGCTATGAAAAATTTTCTTACAGTATTTATATTTTGTTGTGTTTGGGTATTATTTCCAAATTCTTCTTTTGCCGTTGAATTAACCGGGGATTATATTCAAATTTATAAAAATCTTATGCCTGCAACCTTTACATATATTCATGATATTGATCCTGAACAGTATTATGATATGCAAAATTATGCTTATTCTCCATATCCTTTATTTCGTCTTAATTCTCCTATTTATTTCAAATCAATTGCTATTGAACCTGGATATTATAATTTAACGCCGAGAGAACATAAAGGCGATTGGTATGTATTATTTAAAGATAATGGTAAAGTAAAGTATTATATACCTTGTTATAAACGAGAAATTGTTCCTTTAGATTTTTATGAAACACATTTGCCTAAACCTAAATTAACATTTACTCAAAAAGTTCATATTAATTTTATTTCCGGTGTAGGAAGAATTTCTAAATGTTCTAAACGCCGTTCTGCTCCAAAAACATATTTGGAATTTGAAGAATTAGATAATGAATTTTATTCTGTTGTTGTTTATTATGGTGATTTTAGATATTATCTTTTATTTAAGGCTTCGCCTGAGTTTCAATAGTTTTGAAATATAAAAACTTATGTAAATTATTGAAATTAGTTAAGGTGAATGTATATTTAATAAATTAACAACAATAATCAATTTTTTAATAAATAAAAAGACGCAAAACTTATTTAAAAGTTATTTTAATAAATGCGTCTTTTTCTTATCTAAAGTATTAATTAAAAATTTTAATCCAAACTATCTTCATCTTCTTTTATTTTTGTTACAACCATTTTTGCCATTTCTTTAGCAATAACGTGCTGAGTTGCTTCAGGACAGTTTTGTAACATGTTCATAGCGGTTTTTAAAGTATTATCTATATCGTACCATCTGCCATTTCTGCTATCACTTTTTCCTGTTTCTACTGCTGTTAATAAATCTTCTACTGCTTCAAATTTTTCGTTTTCTATATTGTGTTCAATAATAATTTTAATCAAATTCAATGCTATTTTTATTTGAGTTCCATCATCTGATTTCTCTAAAGTCTGCATTGCTTGTGATAAAACAGGGTCTTTATCATACCAACGTCTTTGTTGTGAACTGTATTCTTCTTTCATTTTTACCTCCGTTATCCGAATTTATATGTTACTCCGCTTGTACCTTTTGGGTATTGCCATTCTATATTTTTTTCTTTACATGCGATTCTACATGCACCGCATTCTAAACAATTTTCATAATTTACTATTATTTTTTGTTCTTCTTCATTCCATTCATATACATTTGCCGGACATATATATGTACATACTTTTATTTTACATTTTTTACATTTTTCTTGATTTACTTTTAAATGTGTTTCTTCATCTGTTATATATTTTACTTTTGCTAATTTATCATCTATATTCATTTTAAAATACCCCACAAAAGTTTTATCATATGAAGACCATCTTTTAGTAGTTCAAAAAGATTTCTTTCTGTAAGTAATTCAAATATGAACTTATGAAATTTATTTCTTTTGGAAATACTATCTGTTTCTATAAACATTTTAAAGAATTTATTAATTTTACGCAAGTAGTAATCTAAAAATGATGAATTTCGCTTATGCATTATAGACATTAAATCTTTATAAGTTTTTAAATCTTTCATAATAAAGGATTTATCAAGTTTCCTTTTATATAATGATAGCGTTTTTTTTGAAAAATCATTTTTTTCTATTGCATAAAGTGCGGTTTCTCCTGCAAGTTTTCCTGAAATCATTGCAAGGTTCGTGCCTTCCCAGTGCAAATTATTTACAAGACTTGCACTGTCTCCAACTAACATTACCCCGTTATCGTATAGTTTAGGAATTTTTTTATATCCGCCTTCAGGAATAAGATGGGCTGAATATTCTTGTAATTCACCTCCTTCAATCAGAGGTGATATAGTTTTATGTTCTTTTAATTTGTCTAAAAGTTCATAAGGTTTAACTTTATTTTTTATTAATTCACTTAAAGTAATACCAAGCCCTATTGTTATGGTATCTTTGTTTGTATACATAAATCCTAAACCTAATTGACCAAGCATTGGGTATCCAAAAATTTCTGTTATACAACCTTCATTATCTTTTAGGTTAAATCTTTCATTTATTTTTTCTTTATTTATTTTTATTACTTCTTTTATTCCAAGTGCGACATCTTTTGGTTGATAATCCTTTCTAAGACCTATCTGCTTTGCCAAAAGAGAATTAACTCCATCTGCAAGTATTACTAAATCTGCAAAATAATTTTCAAGTTCAGTTTTTACACCGATTACTTTTTTGTTTTCAACTATCAATTCTCTTACTACTGTTTGAGTTACAAAAATTACACCGGCTTTTTTAGCTTCTTCACTCATCCAACGGTCAAATTTTGAACGAATTACAGTATAACTATTTGAATGAATGTTATTATCCCTGTATGTAATCGTTGTAGAGTCGTTTTCCGTTAAAATAGTATAATTATGTTTTATATTGTTTCTTTCAATTGGTGCAGATGTTTCAAAATTAGGAAAAATCTCATTGGTTGGTTGAGTATAAATAGCTCCTCCAAACATATTTTTACTGCCTGCAAATTTACCTCTTTCTATCAAGATTACTTCTTTTCCTGATTTGGCTATTGTTATTGCGGCACTTATTCCTGATGGCCCTGCTCCTATTACTATTACTTGAGTTTTATTTTTAAGTTCCATGCGTTTAATTATACATTATTTTAATAATTAAAACAATTAAATAAACAGATTAACAATTTATTTAAGTATTATTAAATTATATTCAATTATTTTTTAGCAAGTCTGACGATATCAAGCAGTTGTCCTGCAAGAGAAAATGTTGCAGAGTATGCTACTCCATCAATTTCAACTTTACTTGTTATATACTTTTGAACAATTGCATCATTTACTGTTTCTGCGGCTGTTAGCATTCCGATTTCTGTTATTTTTGCTGCTGTTTGTGCTGCTTTTGTTGTACCTTTAAATATAGATGATGTGAAAAATTTTATTCCATCAAGAGCTAAGGCACTTGCTACTGATGTTGAGCCGTCAAGTAAAGAAAATTTTATTATTTTTGATATATCTTCTTTTGTCATTCCGTTTTTTGACATTAATCTATCAGTTGAGTATGCTGCAAGATTTAAACCTGTTGTAATAATTCCGCTTTTCAATGCAGGTATTAATCCTGCTCCGCCTGTTGCTATTCCTATACCTATTACTATAGGACTTAGAATTAAACTTTCTGCTGCTGATTGTCCTAATTTTTGAGAAATATTGTAATCTGATACCCTCTTAGCTATATCATCTTCTGTTCCAAAAGCTGCATAATAACTATTTATGTATTCTTTTTTTATTGTTTCGAGACTTTTATTTTTTGTTACTGCTTTTGTTTCGAATGTTAATTCTTTTAATTCTTTTTTTGCCATTCTTTGCATTACTGCATATTTTTCTTCTATAGTAGCATTTGGTTTTATTTTATATTCTTTAAATTTCTTTTCAAGTTTTTTTATACCTGTTTCTTCATCATTATAACCAAGATATTTTGCATATGATTTATAATTTTTATCATATATTTGTTGTTTTGTTTCTTGTATATTGTAAATTGGTATTCCTGTTGAAGTATATACTTTTATTTTATTTTCAAGAGGTTTATTGTTAAGAAGGTCTTTAAAGGTTTCTTCAAAGAAATTTATTTTTGCATTTGATAAAATAGCTGTTTGCAATAGATTCTCTTTATCTTCGCATTTTGCTATCAATTCTTCATCATAATCTACTTTAAAGATTTCTTTAAATTTATTTTTAAATTCAGTATGACTTTTTGCGGCACGTAAATCATATATATCTTTGTTATATTTTTCTATATCTTTTTGAACAAGAGGCTCAATATTATTTGAATTCCATAGCTTACTTACTTGCTCCGCTATTTTACCAAACATACCATTAGAATTTGTTTGTTCTGTAAATTTGTTTAATGCGTTTGTTCCTTTATTCGAAAGTAAGTTAATTGTATATTTTTCAAAATTCTCTTTATCAGAAGTTATAATAGCTTTCTTTTCTTCTTTTGTTATTTCTTTTTTATTGTAAATTCCCTGTTTTAAACCTTCGGTTAAAATATTCAATTTGTCAGGATTAACTACAAACTTATTAAATTGTTTATCTAATTCTTCATTAAATAATTCTTTATAAGGTTTTGTATTTATACCTTCTTCTTGACCTTTTTCGCATAATGCATTATAAATGATTGACGATGCATTTTTTCTGGCATAACGTGAAGCTCCTCTTTCTGTTATGATATCAATCATTAAAGGGGTATGTTTTTTTGATATTTCTTCGTATTTATTTAATGCAGGTAATACTGTTTTTGCATTTATATTGTTGATTTCTTTACTAAATTCCGGTTTATCGATTGCACCAATATTATATATGATTAATTCGTGCATTTCTTGAGCTGATTTTATTCCTCTATTATAGTTCAGAGTACTGTTTTTTCCTGTAAATGCAGGTGTGTAATATATATTAGGTAATAAATTTGTTTTATTATTTATGGGTGTTGATATATAATTTTCGGCACTAATTAAAAGCTTCTTTTCTATATTTGTTGAAGAAGTCTTGTTTGCATAAATGTTTTGGAGTCGTTGTGGATTTTCTATTTTTAACATGCAAAATGAAATAAAAATTTACCTGCCTACATGTTGTTTAAGTAACCTGAAAAGAAAACTTGCTAGTTATTTTATTTTTCTTTACATTAATTAATGCTTTTAATTGATAAAGAATAAATTTTATTGTTTAAATTCTATACACGCATAAGAAGTTGAACAATTTTGTATCTTTAATCTTTTATAATTCTCATAATATGGTTTTGCAAGTGTATAAAATTTTTCTTGCGGTTTTTTAGGAATAATCATATAAAATTGTTTATATTCTGATTTAGTATTTGGATTTATGAATATATATTTTTGATTATTGTTAAAATATGGCATAATTTCAGATATTTTTAATATTTCGCCCATTGTTTGATTTTCTTGGTCTTTTAAAATCAGTACAGGTTGATTATGATTTTCTTCAAATAAAAATTTATCAACTTGAGTATTTTTTAAAAAATCAATTTTTGAAATGATTGGTACATATTTACCGATATTTTGATTTTTATGAAACTCAACTGCAAAATAATAATTTAAGCCAAAAAGAACAGATATTATTATTATGTATGTTGTTGTTCTTTTGAAATAACCTAATATATATGGAATAACCAATGATAATAGCGGAAAAGCAGGCATGATATATCTTAAAATTTTGTATGGTGCAATAAACAATATTATTGCTGTCCATAAAATATTTAGCCAAAATACAAGAGATATTATGTTAGAATCATTTTCCGATTTTAGTTTATTTTTCATAATTTTTATTAAAAAGTATATCAAAAATACTAATATTGACAGCGAAAATAAGTATTTAAAATATATAAGAGGAAAATTTATAAAAGAATAATATAAATTTTTTGCAAAATCGAGGGATCTTTCTACACTTTCCGTTGCTCTATAACTTATTATGCCCATAAAATAAAGAGGGTAAAATATAGTAGTAAAAAGAAGAGATAATCCTGCCATTTTAAACAATAATTTATTGTCTATTTTTTTTATGAATAAGACTGTAGCTAATATTGTCATATAAATGATAGAATAATATCCTGTTAAAAGCGTAAAAGCTATTGAAAGAGAAGCTTTATAAATATTTATTTTTTCTTTCAACAGTAATTTTACAAAATAATATGTAACTAAAATAAATGCCGATTCTTGTAAAATATATGGTCGTAAATAACACGTGTTTGATATTGAAGCAGTATTTAAAAAAGCTGTAAAAAGCCCAAAAGGTATTAACTCTTGTTTATTTTTAAATAAAAGGGCAAGTATTTTAAACATAAAAAAGAAGGACAGAGTATAAATTGCCAGATTTAATATTCCTCCTCTCATTATTGTATGTTTTATGTCAAAATTATCTGTACCTGTAAAAACTAATCGTGTTAAAGTGTAGTATAGGTTAGTGTGTACGTCATCACGAGTGTAAATATATAAATTTTTTATATCTGATAAAGTATCTTTCAAACTTCCATCATTCCAATATGTCATTTGTTTTAATTCTTTACCTGTAAATTCTTTATTCGTTTCAGGAAGTTTTGTCCAGCCTGTTTCAGAATAATTTGACAATAGTATATTTAGAGCTTCATCTTCATGTAAATCCTGTTTTAGGGTTAACGTATATATTCTTAATATAAACCCCGCTAAAAATATTAATACACACCAGATTATTATCTTTTTATTTGCATTTTCAAATTCCATATTTTAATTATATAATGATTATATGAAATTTTTTTATAATTTAAAAAATAAGTTTGATTTTTTTCTAAGACGAAAATTGAAATTTTCACTTCAAAATTATGAAGAAATTTCAGAAGATTTATCGAATCTTTTTGGTGAAGAGTTAAAACAGAGAGAAAATGATTTAAAAAAGAAATACAATTTTGAATATTTATCAGACATGACACAGTTAAATTATAAAGAAAATTTATACATGTTAGATATTTTAGATAAATATTTTAATATCATTCACAAAGAAAATATAATAGCTTTGGATATAGGCTGTAAAAATTGGTGTTATGTAAGGGGACAGTATACGTTTTTTCAAAAATACTGTAAAAATCTTGAACTAAAAGGTATTGAAATTGATGCATATCGTTTATATATGAACTTGTTTTCCAGATATGAGACAGCAAAATTTTATAAAAGAGATTTGAAGAATACACGATATATTCCAAAAGATTTTATGAAATATGATGAAAAATTTGATTATATTACATGGTTTCTACCCTTTGTTAGAGAGTATCCTCATATGAGATGGGGATTACCTTTGAATTTATTTCGACCTGAAGAAATGCTGTGGCATGCATACTTTTCGTTGAAAACCGGTGGTAAAATGTTTATTGTTAACCAAAGTGAAATGGAGTATAATATACAAAAAAATTTACTTGACCATTGTGCAATTCCATATAAAGAAATAGGCGAAATTTTAAGTGATTTTTTACCTCACAAGTATCGTAGATTTGCTATTATCGTTTCCAAAACAGGAATTGATGATACTAAATGGCTTGATTAATTGATTGGAGCTTTTGAGTTTGCTAAATTTTATATGTATTATAAAAATCCTAAAAGTTTATAACTTTTAGGATTTTTGCTATAAATTTATTTAAAACATAGTTTATTATTTTATTTTTACTTTAACAGGAACAAGATATCTGTAAGTTTGAAGTTTACCTTCTTCCTGCAGATATACTGCCATATCGTTGAGTTTCTGAACGGCAGCACTACGAGCTTGTTTTAAGATATTTCCGCTGTCAGCTGAGCCTTTATTATAAGAAGAGTTATAATCATAGACATCTTCAACAAAACCTTCTGCATATTGTCCGTCTGAGGAAATATGCAGTCCCACGATATTGGAATATCCAATACCAAGCCTTAAGTCCATACTGCCTGAATCTGCAGTATTAAAGCCTATAATTGCATCTTTTTTGGCACCATTTTTGACCCACTCTTTAACTTTACTTTGGAGTAGTTTATTATTGTTACATGTCTCAGTTTCTTTACTGTCAGAAGGAAATATAAGTGTTTCCATTTCCATTTGTTCAGGTTCTGTATGACTACCTGTTCCTTCTTTTAAACCAAGACTTTCAACTTTTTTTCTCGCAGTTGCACCTGTTAAAACTTGTCCGCCATGTTCTCGTATGGCTTGTGCTCGTTCTTCTCTTGACATAAGACTCAAATCCAATAAGTCTCCAGCAACAGGTAATCCTGCATATTTTGCGAGAGTTCCTGCTTGTAATGTTGCTTGATATGCTGCCGTTCGGACTGCATTATGTCCAACAAGCGGTTTTCCTATTTTTTTATTTTGTGCCAATCGTGCTTGCTCTTCTGTAACAGATCTATCTGTGTATATTGAAACAGGATCTTCCGTTAGAGGCTTTTGATATTTATTATTGAATTTATTTGTTTTCTTCGGAGGAACTCCGGATACACCATTTGTACTCATAGTTATATGTCCATTTTCACTACAATTATTATAAAACTTATAAATTTTATAATTTTTGTGGTTTTTGCTAATTATTTACAAACATTTACATGCTTATAGCTTTTATATGATTGTAAATGTTTAAAATTTTGAGTAAAATTTAAGTGCAGTATTTTGTTGCTTAAGGATAAAAAATGACAGAACAAGATTATAAATTTTATTTAAACAAAGCTATTCAAAAAACTAATGAAGGGAAATTTGATGAAGCACTTGAAGTTATAGAAAAATCACAAAAATTAAATCCAAAAAATGCTCTTATATATTTTTCAAAAGCTATTATTTATCATAATTTAAATCAATTACGTGCCGCTTATGAAAACTATGAAAAAGCATTAAAATTAGATAATAAAATGATTGATGCTTATTATAATAAAGCCCAAACAATTCTTGCATTTGAAGATAAGACGGACATTGAATACAAAGAAGCTTTAAATTTGCTTGAAAAAGCTGTTGAATTGGACGAAAAATTTATTGATGCACATTATTATTCCGCTGTTATAAAAAAACAACTCGGACAATACGAAAGTGCAATTCAATCTCTTGATAAAATTCTTGAAATTGAACCGCAAGCTCCTTATTCAAGAGCATTAAAGAAATTAATTCAACAAAAATATTTAAAATAAAACAATGTTACGTAAATATTTGTTAAAGACTTTTACAGTAGTAGCAAATAATATTTTTATAGTATTTAATCTGTTCATAAGAAAGGGAAAAATATGAAGATAAATAATTTTATTCAAAATTTTAAAGTAAAAAATAATACCCAGCAAAATATAAATCCATATCCAAAAACAAAACCAATGCCAATGGATAGTGTTAGTTTTTCAGGTGTAACTGCTCCAAAAACAAATGATGAAAAATTCATTGAATTAAGAGAAGAAATCTCAAAAGAAATGGAACCTTTAATGTCTAAATCGGAAGAAGCGTGCTGGGATTTTTATACGGAAAGCAGTGAAGAAAATCTTACAAAAATGAATGCTGCTCAAGATAAAACTACTGAATTTTACGATAACCCTAAAATTTATGAAAAATTGAAAGAAATAAATGATAATGGCGGAGTTCAAGATAAAAAACTTCAAAAACAACTTCGTAATTTAACATCTGCTTTTGGCGACGGCATTGAATTTAAAGAAGAAATGAAAGCTATGAATGAAAAAGAAAATGAAATTTCTCAAAAATTAAATTCTTATCAGATGATGATTGATGACAAGCCTGTTTCAAAAGCTGAAATAAGTAAAATAATGGAAACAGAGAAAAATCCTGAAATTCGTAAAAAAGCCTTAGAAGCTAAAATCAAATCAGGAGATTTGATAGCTGATGATTTAGTTGAATTGGTAAAAATGAGAAATGATTTTGCAAAGAAAAAAGGCTACGATAATTACTTTGACATGAAATTAAAAGAAGATTATGATATTGAACCTGAAGAATTAAATATTCTTTTGGATGATGTTGCAAAAAATACAAAAGACTCAAACAAAAAAGTTATGAATAATATCAAAAAAGATTTATCAGAAGCTTTTGGAATTAAACCTGAAGAGTTAAAAAGTTATCATTACGGTTATTTGGCTGGTGAAGATCCTGAAAAACTTGTAAATGATCAGATAAAAACAAAAGAAGAAGTTGTTGAAATTTCTAAAAAAGCATATGCCGGAATGGGTTATGATATAGATAAATTACCTATAAAACTTGACTTATTCCCTAGAGAAAATAAAAATACACACGGTTTCTCTTTCCCTATTAAACCTGGTAAAGATGCACGTATTTTAGCAAATTTAACAAATAATGCATCCAGTGTTGATACCTTAATGCATGAATTAGGACATTCCGTATTTACCGTAAAAACAGATTCGTCATTACCATACTTAGAACAAGACACTACAAGTACAATGACTGAAGCTGTTGCTATGATGATGGGCGATATGATTAGAACAGAAGGCCTTGTAAAAGACAAATTATCCCCTGAAGTAAATGAAAAATTTGCAAAATCATTAGGCAAGGAAGAATCTACTTTCGTAGGGTCAAGTATGGCAATAATAGATTTCGAACGAAATATGTACAAAAACCCTGATCAAGACTTAAAACAATTATGGAAAGATATGGGCGTAAAATACAAAGGAAGAAGTGAGCAGGATGAACCTACAAATGAATGGGCAACAATTCCACATTACTTATCACATCCCGCATACTATCAAAATTACTTTAGAGCTTCTTTAATTAAAGCACAATTATATAATGGTTTAACAGAAAAATTAGGTAAATTAACAGAAAATAAAGATACAGCGAAATTTTTGAATGAAAATTTATTTAAGTTTGGCGGTTCAAAAACTGATGATGAACTTTTGACTGAGATTACAGGAAAACCATTAGATGCCGAAGCATTTTGTAAGAGAATTAATACGTTAGTTAATGATGACTAAGCTTAAAGTTTTGGTTATAACTTTTCAAAAATAATTTACAAAGGGTTGGAAAATATAAACCAACCCTTTATAATTAGTTTATGACTAGCGGAATAATAATTATTTGTTCAATATTAATTATTTGGTTATTTGTAGAACCTAATTTTATTACTATTAAAAGAATAAGACTTAAAGATAGAGATTTACAAGGTATAAAAATAGTCTTTGTCAGTGATTTTCATATAAAATTCTATGAAAAAAAACGCTTACAAAAAATTGTTGATATAATAAACAATGAAAACCCTGATATAATTTTATCGACAGGGGATTTTATGTCCGGATACAAAAATAAATCTTCTATGCCGTTTGATAAAATTATTACATATTTTAAAAATTTAAAATCAAAATACGGATTTTATACAAGTCTGGGAAATCACGATTTTTACAGAGGAAATGATAATATAACTCACGATTTGGAAAATATAGGGATAAAAGTTCTTTCAAACAGTAATGTAAAAATTAATATTAAGAATAAAACGATTTATATATCCGGTGTTGAAGACTTGAAAACAGGTCAGCCGGATGTTGAAAAAGCACTTAAAAATACAGATGGCACAACAATTTTGTTAACCCACTCTCCAGATGTTTTTAAGGATGTTCCTGACTCCGTAAACTTGACTCTTGCAGGTCATTTACACGGGGGACAAGTAAGATTTCCTATTATTGGAGCAATATTTTGTCCTTCTGAATTTGGTACAAAGTATGCCATGGGTATATTTGAGGAAAATAATAAAAAAATGATTGTAACCTCGGGTATTGGAACAAGTAAACTTCCTATAAGATTTTTATGCCCGCCTGAAATTGTAGTTATAGAATTTGATAAATAATGTCATGCGAAAAACACAAAATTTAAAATAAAAAAATAGTCTATAATTCAATTATAATATCGTTTTATATACATTAGCTTTTAACTATTGACAGATTAAAAAAGCATGTGCTAGCATGCATGCAACAATATGATTTGACTTATAGCAAGCCGAAATGTACTTGCTATTTTTTTTGTTCTAAATATAAATATTTAATTGCTTCTTAATTTGTTTACAAATTTAGATAATCTATCCATTGCAATTTTAAGTGTATCTAAAGAATACGCATAAGATATTCTTAAATATCCCTCTCCACTGTTTCCGAATGCAGTTCCCGGAACAGCGGCAACATGTTCTTCTTCTAAAAATTTTGTAGCAAATTCTTCACTTGTCATTCCAAATTCTTTTATGCAAGGAAAAACATAAAAAGCTCCAAATGGCTCAAAACATTCTAATTTCATTTCTTTAAATGCATTTAATAAGAATCTTCGTCTTTGATTATACGACATTTTCATTGTCTTTACATCTTCATCTCCATTTTTTAAAGCTTCAATTGCGGCATATTGGCTTATAGTTGGAGCACACATTATACAGTATTGGTGAATTTTTGTCATTTGAGTTAAAAGTTCTTTTGGTCCGCAGGCATAACCCAATCTCCATCCTGTCATTGCATAAGCTTTTGAAAATCCGTTTATAAGAAGTGTTCTTTCTTTCATTCCATCTAAACTTGCAATAGAAATATGTTCATTTTTAGAATATGTTAATTCTGAATAAATTTCATCAGACATTACAAAAAGATTTTTTTCTTTTATTACTTTTGCAATTTTTTCTAAATCCTCTTTTTCCATAATGGCTCCGGTAGGATTATTTGGATATGGTAAAATAAGAACTTTTGTTTTATCTGTTATTGCATTTTCAAGTTCTTCAGCGGTTAATCTGAACTCATTTTCAGATTTTAAATCTATGATGACAGGTTTTGCACCTGCAAGTCTTGTACAAGGTTCATAAGAAACATACGAAGGCTGAGGAATAATAACTTCATCATTTTCACCTTGATTTATCATTGCCCTTAAACCGATATCTATTGCTTCAGAACCACCAACAGTAACAAGAATTTCTCCTTCCGGACAATATTTTATACCTTGTTTTCTTTTTATATAATTTGATATTTCAATTCTTAAATCTTTTAATCCCGAATTTGATGTATAAAAAGTTTTACCTTTTTCAAATGCGTAAATGCCCTCATCTCTGATATGCCATGGCGTATCAAAATCAGGTTCTCCAACTCCAAGTGATATGGCATCTTTCATTTCTGATACTATATCAAAAAATTTTCTAATTCCTGATGGTTTTATATCTTGTATTGTTTTTGAAATTGGAATACTCATTATATCATTATTTCTCTTTCATCTTCTGTATGTTTTTTTTCTAAAATTGTTCCGTGGTCTTTATATTTTTTCAAGATAAAGTGAGTAGCAGTACTTAAAACGCTTTCAAGAGTAGATAATTTATCAGAAACAAAAGCTGAAATTTCTTTTAAGGATTTTTGTTCCAATGTTACCAGCAAATCATATGCTCCGGAAATTAAATAAACAGATTTTACTTCCGGATAGTTATAAATCCTTTCTGCTATATGATCAAATCCTTGACCTCTTTGAGGTGTAACTCTAACTTCAATAAGAGCATTAATTTTTTCAACAGAGGTTTTGTCCCAATCAATTAATGTGTGATATCCGCAAATAATGCCTTCTTTTTCTAATTGTTGAAGTTCATTTAAAACATCTTCTTGTGAAACACCAAGAATAACTGCCAATTCTTTTAAATCAATACGACTGTTTTTTTCTATAATAAGCAATAATTCTTCTCTCATCCCATCTCCTTTATAACAATTTTATTATATTACACGATAAAAAAAAAATCATTAGATTATAATATTTTTAAACCAAATAGACGAAATTTATCATTGTTTCATATTGAAAAGCCAATACTATATGTTATTTGTTCACAATTTTGAAAAAGATTATCATAAATTATTGATATAAGAAAAACAAAATAAAAATATTTTATTTAAAGTCAAAAAAAGCCATACGTAAGCAATTATCCATAAATTTTTCTTTTGGATAAGCTATTTCCTTAGAAGAATCCCAAGTGTTAACTATATATACAGTATCTTCCGTAACTCTGCTCACACTGTATGCGTGTTGTGCTACAATTGAACCATTATTAATTGTTTCGTCCTTTTTTGAAAATTCAAACGTGAGTGCGTATCGATTTTCTTCTTTTGTTTTGCTATTTAAAAATTGTTTAATTTTAGATTTATCAGTTTGAATATTAGAATTTTTACCTGTCAGGTAGTAAATAGCTTCTTCCAGGTAGCCTCCATTAGAAGGATCAGAAACAGAAGCTTTTGCAGTTTTGCCTTTTTTAGCTTCTTCCGGATTTGAGGCAATGTATTCTTTTCTATAATCTGTTATAGCCATTTCTATTAAGTTCATATCAATATCCCCAAATGAGAAATGTTTATTTCTGTTAGTATATTCATGAGCAGCTATTTGTTCAGGGGTATATGTATATTCTTTATTAACTCCTTTCAGCTTTATTGTTATAGAATTATCAGGATTATGCTGAATAGCTCCTTTAATTGCTTCTGCACCCGCATCTATAGTTCTTAAAGCATTCATTCCTGCTAATATCCAGCAATCGCCAACATTAGATTGTTTGGTATTATCAATTTTTGCATCAGACTTATATTTTAGGTTTTCAGTTTTAGATATTATTTCTTCGTTATTACTAATTGTTTCTGTTATGGTTCTACCAACTGTATTTGTTGTAACGACTTTGCTATTATCTTTATTATATATAGTTTGTTTCTTATAATCATCTATTTTTCCCGGAGCATCTACTGCTGAAAATTTGACTCTGCCTCTGGAATCAACTACAGTATCAAATCGTGTTTGATTTTGATAATTGTACAATGTTGATGCTTTGTCTTTATTAGAATAAGTAGTTTCTGTATATTTTGAAACGGTATTACCATTTTCATCTTTTTCATATTTAATTAGAGAACCATCTTTAAATATAAATTTTTCTGTATTTCCTTCTTCAATATGTGTTGCACCTTTTGCAGCTTGAGCATTCTTATAAAAGACCTGTAAGTCTTGTAAAGATAAAGTGTTTTTTTTCTGTACGACAAATTCGTCGCTATCAATTGCAGAAAATGTTGAAATTTCTTCTTCTGTTACTACGCCATCTTTATTTTCATCAAGAATTCCAAATAAATTATCTAACCCTCCGGCTTTTTCAACATAATTATTTTGAAATTTGTCAGAATTATTAAGTGAATTAGATAATGCTGCATTTTTTTGCAAATCATTAAGTTTTTGTTGAACTTCTTCTTTAGTTCCGGTTAATGCAGATGTATTAAAAATTCCGTACACTAACTCTTTGTTTTTATAATGCTGTTCCAAATTTTGTAAAACTTCTTTCTGGTCATCAGAGCCATGAAGAACAAACCATTCCTTTGAATATTTTCTTATATCTGTCATAATTCAGCCTTATAATTTATCCCTGATACTCAGACTTACGGCATAAAAAATTTTTAACTTTAATCATATAATAAGAAAGTTACAAAAATTTATAACAAAACAAAATATCAATAATATTGCAAAATAGATTTTTTTTGATATTATTTGTATACAAAGTTTTCTGCAGATATGAAAATAATAAGAAAGGTGTTTAATTTATGCAAGAATTAGAAAAACAATTTCACATCCATTGTGTTGAAGGTGATGTAGGCAGATATGTTATTTTACCAGGAGATCCCGGCAGATGTGAGTCAATTGCCGCATTATTTGATAATGCAAAGCATGTAGCACAAAATAGAGAATATAATATTTATACCGGTACACTTTTAGGTGAAAAAGTAAGTGTATGTTCAACAGGTATTGGCGGCCCTTCAGCATCAATTGCTATGGAAGAATTACATAATATTGGTGCAGATACTTTTATTAGAACAGGGACTTGCGGAGGTATAGATTTAAATGTCCAATCTGGTGATATAGTTGTTGCTACCGGTGCAATAAGATTTGAACATACATCTATGGAATATGCTCCAATTGAATATCCGGCAGTTGCAAATATTGATATAACTGTTGCTTTAAGACAAGCAGCTTTGGCTATGGGTAAAACAACTCATACAGGTGTTGTACAATGTAAAGACGCTTTCTATGGTCAACATAGCCCTCACAAAATGCCTGTTTCTTATGAATTATTGCAAAAATGGGAAGCATGGAAACGTTTAGGTGTTAAAGCTTCGGAAATGGAATCAGCAGCTTTATTTGTTGTTGCTGATGCTTTGAAATGCAGATGTGGATCTTGTTTCCATGTAATTTGGAATCAAGAAAGAGAAGCTGCAGGCATGGATCAAAAAATGAGTGAAGATACTTCTGCTGCAGTAAGAGTTGCTGTTGATGCTTTAAAAATTATTATTGAGCAAGATAGAGCTGCTAAAAAATAGGATTTTGGATGGAACCTTATATTTATTTATAGCAATGGATTTGCAAAAAAGAAGCCGAATTTTTCGGCTTCTTTTTTATCCTTTTATATACATCAAATTTTTCGCTAATTTTTATTTACATTCGTGTTCAAATTCTTTGTATTTATGCATTTCTCGTAATTCATCTACAGAAATAGTATCCGGTGCTTGGGGCATATCTTGAAGTCCTTTTTGTAATAATTCAGGTTCTTTATCTTTCAGCGTTTTATCGGCAATTACCAAATCTCTGTTTTTTGATGCACCTATTATTCTAATAACCCTTTCTGAAGGGGAGCCGTCTTTATTTAATACTTTTTGTACCGGATAACTTCCCCAATCTTCTGTTATGTCTTTTTTATCCATATAGCCCATTTCTCCTGTTAAGCGTTTTGACACTTCTTTTTCTAAAATTTTTGAAACATAATCTTTTTGCGATTTAAATCTGTTTGGTATTACAATTTTTGTACCTATAATTTCTTCTGCATCTCGATTTTCATTTTTTTCAAAAAGTTTTGCTGCAATTTGAAGATGTCCTAATTCATAATTTAAGAATAGTTCCCATAATTTTTTTAGTCTTGTATCGGTTTCATCTTCCATACAAGTGTAATAGTTGCAGACTTCTGTAAATTCATGAATTAAAAGTTTTTCATATAATGACTCAGTAGGGTCAACCAGAGATTCATACATTGTAACGTGTTCTTCTTCCACATCTTTTATTTCAGCATAAGTTTCTCTTATGCATTGATTACCATATTCCATTCCATGTTCTGCATAATAGTTATGAGTTTGTTGTTCTGCTGAAATAAGTGTACAAATATTTACTCTTGTTTGCGGAGTTACCATATTTTTGTCGTAAGGTTTTCTTAGTCTTACCTTATTGCAATTATGGTGATATTGTGTCGGTCTTCCGATAATTATGTCAGTTTTATCTTGAACAATTGCATTTGGACTTATGCCGTGTTCCATATATGCCCATTGACTGTATCTGTATAAGTGGTCAAAATCTTCCAAAAGTCCAAAATTAAAGGTTTCTTTTACATATTCGTCAGGTTCATTTTGTGCAAGCCAAGCAGTTAAATCAACTGCAACTTGCTCATAACCAAGAGTGGTTTCAAGTACACTCTGGTCAGAAGGAGTCAACCAATTTACTGTTGTTTGCTGCATGTCTTCTATTCTTCTGATTTGAGAAATTAGACCTTTTGCTTCTTCATCCGTGCTAATTCTGGAAAATAAATGTTTAAAACCCCAAGCTTCGATTTCTATTCCGTTCATCAGAATTTGTCTGGTTCTTGTGTAGCAATCTGTTTCTGTTTTATTAAATGGTATTTTAGTTATTTCATGCCAACTTCTCATTTGTTTTTCTAAATTTAGTCCTTTTTCTTCAAGTGGATTAAAAGTCATTATTTACTCCTTTCTATTTGTATTTCATTTTGATATTACAAAAGGCGTAAACTTTACTTTATTCCACAGTAAGGCTAATTATATATTTATTTTGTTTTTAGACTACAAATTTAGTGCATACGTAAATAATTCACCAACTTTTGCGTTATAAGCTTTTCCATCCTCTTTTGCAAATAAATTTTCGAAGTGGCTTTTTGGTGTTCCATTTGTAGAATATGATGGATTTGTCATCATAAGATGGTGAGTATTTGTATCATATCTTAGTGGAAAAATATCTTCCATTTGCATAAAACTTGGTAATTTATCACTTGGATATTCATAACCAAATAATACGGAATTTATCCTATTCAATCTGGCTTCATAGGTTCTGCCTCCTGTGTCATTATCATTTGAAACTTCAATTCCGGGGGCATAGTTTCGATTATATTTGAATTTTATTGACCAATATTTTACTGTATCATAGCTGTCAGGTTCAACAAAGGCCGTACCTGTTGTTAATCCAAGACCTTCATATCTGTTAAAATCTTCCGTGCTTTTTTCTCCTGCAAAGCTAATTGTTGTTTTTTTACTTCTTTTTCGTATTTCATGCAGTATGTATTGCATTTGCTCATATTTAGGCAGTTCACCTACTCCTGCATAATTTTGCATATCATATCCGCCAATGTGTTTTGCAGAATCTATGAATATTGCTTCAAATCCTGTATTTAATAATTTTACGTGCTCTTCTATAAATAATTCTTCATGTTTTTTATTGTTCCAATTAAATGCGATACTATCATCTACTTTTATTTGATCAGCTGATATAACTGTTCTGAAACCTGTTTTTATTCCGTGAAAGTGTGCCAAGTCATTAAAGGCTTTTAATTGTTCATTAGCTTTAATTTTTTCTTCAATTTCTTTGGATATTATGTTTTCGCTATATTTATGGTTTAGTTTTATTCCATAAATTGAATTTTCTTCAAATATACCTTTATTATATCCATCTCCATATATATTTGGAAAAATTTGTGATAAAATGATACAATTTGCCCAGCTTTTTGCAGATGGTGGTATTGCCGGAAGTAGTTTTATTGTACTTAATAGCCCGTTCTTACAAGTATTACCGTTCATTTCTGCTATTGCACGATTATTAATTTCAATATAATTTGCAAATCTTCCCCAATTATCTCCATAATTCGGAGTGCTTATTTTTTGTGGAAAATTATTGTAAAAATTACCGTCTTCATTTAATGTCATAAGAGAATTTAAGGCATCTTTTACTGTTCTGTTTAGAACTTCCGACGGTGTAATATTTGCTATCCATTTTTTATTCCCCGATTTATAAAGATGTTCTTTTGTCCAAAAGTCTGGCTGTAGATTTTTTTTTTCTCCAAGTGCTTTTAATAATTTTTCTACATTATTCATGTTAAATATTTTAAAAGCTTTTTTCTGATAAAATCATAGAAAAAAGCTTTATATTTTTAGTTATTATTTTTATTTTTTAAAATTTAAATGGTATTTAAATTTGCAAATGAATATTTTGCTTTGAAATTTTCAAAGTCTTGTTTGAATTCTGCTGAATCTGAATTTTTAACTTCATTTAGGTAATCGTGAGTATTGAGTGCAGAATCTTCTATTTGTATCATACATGCAGCTACATTCGAATAATGATCGGAAACTCTTTCAATATTTGTTATTATATCTGATAGCATAAATCCTAATTCAATTGTACATTTTCCTTCTTGAAGACGTCTTATGTGTCGGTCTTTTACTTCGGAAGTTAAAATATCCATAACTTGTTCTAAAGGTTCAACTTTCTTTGCTGCTTCCGTATCATTTTCGCAAAAGGCTTTGATTGTTAATTCTGAAATTTCTGATAAAGCACTTACTACAAGTTGAAGTTCTTGTTTAGCCTCTTCTGAAAAATGAACATTTTTTTCATGCATTTCCTGTGCAACTTTTAATATATTTATTGCGTGGTCTCCAATTCTCTCAAAATCTCCAATAGAATGAAGCAGTTTAGAAATTTCATTACTATCTTTTTCTGACATATCTTTACTCGATAATTTCACCAAGAATGTCCCTAATTTATCTTCGTAAGTATCAATTCGAGGTTCTTTTCTCAAAATTTTATCAAGTCGTTTCGGACTAAATTTATTAATCATTTTTATAGAACGAAATAAATTCTTCTTTGCCATTATAGCCATAGTATCTGTCATAGCTTTACACTCTGCTATCGCAAAAGACGGTGATACAAGTAATCTTTCGTCCAAAAATACATTTTCTTCATCTTTATCGGTTTTCGGTTTAACAACAGTAATTGCAAGTTTTTCTATTTGTTTTATAAATGGGAATAAAAATATTGTTGTCGCAATATTAAATATCGTGTGCGATAATGCAATTCCAACAGGAGTTATTTTATTTGTAATAATAGGTGTACTTAATATATAGTGTTCTAAAATATAATTCCCTGCAAAAAATAGAGGCAAACAAATTAATACACCAAGAATATTGCAAGATATATGAGCAAAAGCAACACGTTTTGCATTTGTATTAACACCTATACTTGAAATTAAAGCAGTAACACAAGTTCCGACATTCATACCCATTATGATAGGTACTGCCATTCCAAATGAAATGCTTCCTGTTAATGATAATGCTTGTAAGATACCTACAGCTGCCGCTGAACTTTGAATTATACCGGTAAATATTGCTCCTACAAGTACCCCTAAGATAGGGTTTGTAAATGCAGTTAATATATTTTGAAAGTTAGGCATATCGGCTAATGGTGCCATAGATTTTGACATCAAAATCATTCCAAACATAAGAATTGAAAAGCCTACTAATATTCCTCCCATACTTTTTCTGCGGTTATCTTGCGATACCATCATCATACATACACCTATTAGAGCAAAAATAGGTGCAAAACTTTCAGGTTTAAGTAGTTTTAATAAAAATCCTGCACTTGCATCTATTCCTGATAAAGATAAAATCCATGCTGTAAGAGTTGTTCCTATGTGTGCACCCATTATCACACCTATAGTTTGACCAAGTTCCATTATACCTGAATTTACCAACCCTACAAGCATAACAGTTAGTGCAGATGATGATTGAATTGCTATTGTTATTCCGGCACCAAGTAAAAGTCCTTTATACGGATTTGATGTCATTTGTCTTAACATCTTTTCTAATCTTCCGCCGGCAACTTTTTCTAAACCTGATGACATTACATTCATTCCGTATAAAAAGAATGCAAGCCCTCCAAATAGATTAAATATCGAAAATATATCCATATCTTTTCTTTCCTGTTATTTATATTTACTTCGCTATCCCATTTCTTAGTTAAATTATAAATTAAAAGGAATTCGTTTTAAAATATTATGTAAACTTTTTATAATAATCTTTTTTTATTTAGAAATTATTGAACAAATGATAGTTATCTAAACACATGTTTTGTATTCATAATTTATTTTTAGATTTAAACAAAAAATATTTATTTAGGTGTAATATTTTATTGTCTTCCGATTGCTACTGCACCTGAACAGATAATTTCCTTTATTCCAATTGGTTTCAAAAGCTCAATAAGGGATTTTATATAATTTTCATCCCCAACTGCCTGAATAATATATTCCCTTTGCGAAATATTTAAAATCTTTGCTCCAAACAATTCGATTAGTTTAATTATTTCAGCTCTGTCTTCGTCTTTTACTTTTATCTTTACAAACATAAGTTCATGACAAATAGAGTTGTCAGATTTCATTTCAGTAATTTTTATTATAGGTATAAGTCTGTGAAGTTGTTTTGTTATTTGTTCTATAACTTTTTCATCACCTGTCGTTACAATTGTTATTTTTGAATGTTCTTTATCAAGTGTTGTTGATGCTGTAATACTTTCAATACTATATCCTCTGCCTGAAAACAGATTTGATACCCTTGAAATTACCCCTGCTTCATTTTTTGTTAGTATAGATAAAATGTGTCGCATAATTTAATTATCCTTTATCTGAAAGTAATACATTATCAAGAGGTTTACCTGATAATACCCATGGATAAACCATTTCTAATGGTTCAATTATAAAATCTATAAATACCGGCCCATCATATTCAAAAGCATCATTTAAAGCCGGAATAATTTCTTCTTCTTTTTCAACTCTTATACCTTTTGCACCATAAGCTTCAGCCAATTTTACGTAGTCAGGTGAAGATATTTTTGTTTGAGAATAGTGTCCGTCATATAATTTTTCCTGCCATTGTCTTACCATTCCAAGATATCCGTTATCCATTATCATAACTTTTACCGGAAGTTTATAGTCAACACAAGTCATAAGCTCTTGAATATTCATCTGTAATGAGCCGTCTCCTGCAATGCAAATAACAGGATTATTTTGACCTAAAACTGCTCCCATTGCCGCAGGGAATCCAAAACCCATTGTTCCTAATCCGCCTGATGTTATAAGTTTTCTCGGTTCATTAAAATTAAAAGCTTGAACCGTCCACATTTGATGTTGTCCTACTTCTGTAGTAACAATAGGATTCATATCTTTTGTATATTCATAAATTCCTGAAAGTACAGTATGGGCATGTAATTTTTCAGAACGTATTTCTGGTATGGCACGTTTAGTTTTCCATTCTTTTATTACTTGAAACCACATTTTTTTAAAAGTTTCATTTACATCATAACTGTTTCTGTCAAGTTCTTTTAACATCGTTTGAAGTGTTAATTTTGCATCACCAACAATAGGAATATCGGCTTGAACATTTTTTGAAATTGAACAAGGATCAATATCAATATGAATAATTTTTGCATCTTGAGCAAATTTCTTTAAAGAACCTGTTATTCTATCATTAAATCTTGTTCCTATAGCTAAAAGTACATCACAATCATTTACTGCAAAATTCGCCCAGTAATTTCCGTGCATACCAAGCATCCCTAGAGATAAATAATCGTTTGCAGGGTATGTCCCAACACCCATCAGCGTGTTAGCAACTGGAATTTCTAACCTTTTCGCAAGTTCACGAAGCTCTTTGCAGGCATCAGATGACAGAACTCCGCCACCTGCTATTATTACAGGTCTTTTTGCTCTGCATAGTAATTGAACTGCCTGTGTTATTTGCTTTGTATTTCCTTTGTAGTTTGGTTTATATCCCTGTAAACTAACTGTATCAGGATATTCAAATTCGCATGTCGCAGTCATAACATTTTTTGCCAAATCTACTACTACCGGTCCGGGTTTTCCTGTTGTTGCAATATGAAAGGCTTCTTTTATTGTTTTTGTTAAGTCTTTTATATCTTTTACAAGATAATTGTGTTTACAGCAGGCACGAGTTATCCCTACAATATCTGCCTCTTGAAAAGCATCATTTCCTATTAAATTTGCTGACACTTGGCCGGTAAATACTACAATAGGATATCCGTCAAGATATGCATTAGCGATACCTGTTACTGTGTTTGTTGCTCCGGGACCTGAAGTTACGATTGCTACACCGCACTTACCTGATACTCTTGCATATCCCTCTGCTGCGTGAACTGCGGCTTGTTCATGTCTTACAAGATAGTGTTTTATTTCTGTTTCGTGGTATAAAGCTTCGTATATATCCAGTATTGCTCCGCCCGGATACCCAAATACTTTATCAACACCTTCTTTTTTTAATGATTCTATAAGTATTTGTGCTCCGGTTAAAGTTTTGGATGTACTTACTTCTTGTTGCATATCTGTTCCTTTTTGTGAATGATTTTATTGTTCGTATTTATTTTATACAATAATTATTCTTTAAAATCAAGAACAGAGCCATTTGTATTAATATATTATTACATAAGTAGTAGCCATTTTAAAAATTTTTTGGAATATTATACTTATTCCTCTTCGTAAAAAGTTTGACCGATTTTTGGAAGCTCAGAAGAATATGCTTTTTGTATTTTTATATTATTATTTACCGTATTTAAAGTGTTTTTTAAGTTTTCTTTTATTTGTATTATTGCATCTGTTGTATTTTTAATTTCATTAAGAGCTTTTAATTCAAGTTCTTTTATTTCAGGTTTTATTTCTTCCGGAATAAAAGTACCTTTTGTCGCAAATTTTATTTGTTTTGAAAGATTTTTTATTAAAGAAGCCTTTTGTACAGCTTCATTTGTTAAGCCTTCTGTTATTAATTCTTTTACTTCTTCTATAAGATAGAATAATTGAGAGTATAGACTTTTTAATTGTTCAATGGCAAGATGATTCATTAATTTTATTCTCCATCATCATCTTCTTCATCGTCGTAGTCATCATCATCTTCTTCGTATTCATCATTTGATACGTATGTATCTCCGCCGGAATTTTTCATAATAGCTTGAGCTTCAGGTTTTGTCATATTAATAGCTTGTTTCCAAGTTGCTCTTAAATCTACAAGAAATTTTAACACGTGATTTACTGTATCTTTGTCTTTTTTCATATTTGCTTCTACAAGCTTGTTATATAGATATTGATATAAAGCATTTAGTCTTACGGCAAAATCTCCACCTTGTTCAAAATCTATCGTATTCATAAATTCTAACAAAATTCGTTCAGCTCCGACTATATTATTATGTATTTCTTGTATATTTTTTTCATCAAGGGCTATCAATGCTTTGTTTAAAAACTGAATAGCACCATCATATAATAATATTAACACTTTTTCCGGTGTTGCTGTTTCTACTTCCGTTCTTTGATATTGTTTTAAATATGGATTCATTTTTTCCCCTGATTATATTTTCTTATTTACAAGTACACCTGATGAAATTTTTAATCTGTCTATAAGTTTTATCATGTCTTTTGCTGTAATTGTTTCTACAGTTTTATCGGTATCTCTATTATATAATTCTATTACTTCAGAAAATTTATTCAAGCGTATTCCTAATTTATCTGAAAATTTTGTATAGAAATCAATATCAACTACATCTTTATCTTGAGAATCCAACTCTAATGTGTATGGTTCTTCCGTTTTAGGTTGCTTGTTTTTTTTCTTCTTTTTTCCTTTTTTCCTTGGTTTTATTATATTTTCTTCATCTTCTTTTTCTTCGTCAAGAGTTATTGCTTTTTCGCTACCTGTTTGTGCAATCTGATCAACATTTTTTGTGCCGAGACTTTGGCGAATTTCAAGCTCGGTATTTGCTGCCATTTGTGCAGAAGTATTGTCTTGTCCTAAACCTACCTGCCTTAATGAAAATCCGTCTAATGCCATTATTGTTTCTTTCTTGTAATATCTTGCACTAAAAACAATTATAATATATAATTAGAAAAAATAGAATATATCGGAGAGTTGATTTTTTGAAAAAAAGCTTGTTAGATACATTTACAGAAAGATTATTTGAATTTCCTCTTTGGGTTAAGCAGGTTATATATATTCGCTTGCGTGAGCATTTGGAAACATTTTTGAGTGATGATTTTATCAATGAAAAAAGTCATGAAAATTTTCATTTGTATCGTCCAAGTTTATCTTATATTGGAAAAACAGAACTTCTGGAACGCACAGCAGGATTGGATACCAATTTATATACATTTTTAGCTTTAGTTGAAGAAGGCAATGATATTATTACTATCGCACTTAACAATTTTTGGACTTTGGAAGAAGTATCTAAGTATTTTATTTTTTGCTGTGAACAAAATTTTATTAAATCTCCGGTTCCAAATCCTATTATGATTATGGCTGGCTATTTAGCCGGTAAATATCGTACCGGTGAATATTTTAAACGTATTGGTAAAATTAATATAGATCAACTTGAACATACTATTCGTATTCAAAAAGAGCTTAGGGAAAAAGGTGAAAGACCTCAATTTGTTGAGTTGATGATTGAATTCGGCTATGTTACGGAAGCTGATTCAAAGGCTTTACTTGTTATGAAAGAACAGGCATCAAAAAGATTTATTCTTGATGTATCTTTGATTCCTGAAGGGATGTCTCTGGATGGGGCAAGTGTTGATAAATACATTGCTGAAGTTAATGATTTAAAACAAGAAAATGCAAAATTGAAGTCTCAATTAAATAAAATTTTATTATTTTTAAAGAAAAATGCAAAATAACTATTATTCTCCGATTAAACTTGTTGAACATGTTAGGGATGGACTTGTTGAACAAGAGCATTCCGGTTTTGTTGTTTTGAAAATCGGTGATGAAGAACTTGAGTTTGGCGATACTTTTAATTATCCTTTTTATCTTCGCTCATGTGCAAAACCTTTACAAGCATCCATTATGATTGATGAAAAATTAGATGAAAAATTAGAATTAACATTATCTGAAATTGCTATTGCTTGTGCTTCTCATGCCGGTGAAGATTGTCATGTAAATACCGCCAAAAGTTTTTTAAGTAAAACAAAATTGGACGAAAGTCTTATAAAATGCGGATTTCATAAACCTCTTGCCAAATCAGTTAAGTTCGAACATGAGTCAATATTTTATAATAATTGTGTTGGAAAACATATTATGATGCTTGCTTTGGCTAAGCATTTCAATTTTAGATTAGAAAATTATTATGAACAAACTCATCCTTTGCAATTATTAATCAAGAAAAAAGTGTATAAATTGTGTGAATATTTGGAAGATTCTCCTGTAACAACCGACGGTTGCGGAGTTCCCATTTTTTCAATGCCTCTAAAAAGTATGCTTAATGGATTTTTAAATTTATTTTGTGATAAAAAGTATTCTAAAATAAAAAATGCCTTTTTAGAAAATCCGTATATTATTGGAGGTGAAGATAGGCTTGATACAAAAGTTATGCTAAATTCTCCAAAATGTATTGCGAAAGTTGGAGCAGGTGGAATTTGTATTGTTGTTAATACTGATACAGAAGAAGGGTTTGTTGTGAAAATGCTTGATGCAGATATGAATTCTCGTGAATTTGTAGTTTTAAATATTTTAAAACAGTTAGGGTGGAGTAATATTGAAATTGATTGTTCAATTAGGACTCTACATAATCAAGTCGTTGGCAAAAAAGAAATTTTATTTAATTTATAAATTTCGAGTTTAAAATAAAAGATAGGTCAATCTTTGTTTGACCTATCTTTATTATTTTCAGAGATAATATTTATTATTCTTGATGTTGTATAAGACTTATAAATTGTATATTACATCTTTTCGGGTGCGGTAACCGCAAGTATATCAAGAGCTTGTTTTAATACTGATTTTGTTGCATAAACTATTGATAATCGTTCTTTCATAATATTTTTATCTTCGACCAACACTCTATTTTTTGTATAGTATGAATGAAATTCTGCAGCAAGTTCTGATAAATACCTGCAAATTGTATATACACTTCTTGTTTGTGCAGAAAGAATAATTGTAGATTTAAAGTCTTCTAATTTAAGTATTAAAGCTTTAGCATTTTCTACCTCTTCAATAATATTTTCTGCATCAAAGTTTTTTATCATTTGTTCAAATTCTTCTTTTGTAAGCGGTGCAGAGATTTTTTCACCAGTTTCAGTATTAATTTTATCATTAATAGTGTTTCTTAAAATAGAACTTGCTCTTGCATGTGCATATTGAACGTAAAATACTGGATTTTCATCAGTAGATTTTTTTGCAAGCTCAATATCAAAATCAAGAGTATTATTGATATCTCTCATGCACATCCAAAATCTTGTTGCATCAACACCAACTTCTTCTATTAAATCATCAAGAGTAATCATGTTTTTACGTTTTCCCATTCTTGTTTGTTCTCCGTTGATTACAAGATTTACCAGTTGACCTAAAAGAATTTCAAGTTTACTTGAATCATACCCTAAAGCTTCAAGAGAAGCTTTTACTCTTGCAACATAACCATGATGGTCTGCTCCCCAGATATTTATTAATCGATCAAATTTTCTGTCAAATTTATCCTTGTGATACGCTATATCAGCCGTTAAATATGTATTTGAACCGTCTGCTTTTTTTATTACTCTATCTTCATCATCTCCGTATTCTGAGGATTTAAACCAGATTGCACCTTCTTTTTTGTATAATTTACCGCTTTCTTCAAGTTTTTTATATGAACTGTCAACTTTTCCTGATTTGTGCAAATCAAGTTCCGAATAGAATTTGTCAAAGTATACTCTGAAATTTTTTAATAATTTTTGCTGCAAACGTTCCATTTCTTTTTTTGCGTAGTCAGAAAGAATGTTTATATCTTCTGTATATTCATTTTCTTTTAAGAATTGTTCTGCCACAGGAATGAGATATTCACCCGGATAATAATTTTTTCTTTCGATTTCATCTGTAGGAAAATCAATATTTTCGCCTTTTAATTGTTTAAGTCTTATCAATAGAGATTTTCCCAGTTTTTGAATTTGAGAACCGGCATCGTTTATATAAAACTCTTGATACACATCGTGTCCATAGAATTTTAAAAGATTTGCAAGGGCACTTCCCATTGCTGCCCATCGTCCATGTCCTATGTGAAATGGACCGGTAGGATTTGCTGATACATATTCTAAATTTATTTTTTCAGCTTTTATGTTCTCAGGTTTTGCAAAATTTTGTCCTTTTTTAATGATTTCCTCTATTGTATCTGCTAACATTTTTTTGCCAATTTTAAAGTTTATAAATCCGCCAATTAGGTTTACTTCGTATCCTTTTTTTGAAAGATATTTTTCTATATTTTGAGCAATAATCGGCGGTGCCATTTTAAGTTCTCTTGCCAAAGGTGATACATTTATTGCAAAATCTCCAAAATCTGCATTTTTAGGCTTTTCTACTTTTAAATTATATTCTGTTAATTCAGTATAGGCTTGTTTTAGTGCTTGTTTTGTTTCTTCTTCAAAAAATTGTTTATACATATTTATTTCTCCATCTAAAATTTATTATAAATAAAAAATGGGAAAAAATACTATTTTAGAATAAAATATCTAATTTATTCTATTCATGTTTAGCAATTACTAATAAAATATTAAAGTTGATGGTCTTATATCGACAATAGCCGTAAGGCAATTGATGGAGTTTGGTTGGCTTGGGCAAGCAAGCTTGCTGTTGTTTGCTGCAATATCTGTGATTTGATGTAATTACTGCTTTCTTTAGCAATATCAGCATCTTTTACAACAGATAGCATCGCTATCTTAGAATCCTTTTGCACCTGTTGGAACTCCATTGTTGATTGGAGTCTGTTCGATACAGCACCGAGTTCTGTTTGTTTTGTTATCACTTTTTCCATCAGTGCATCTATCTTTTTCAGTGAGTTTGAAGCTTTGGCTTCGGAACCGACGCTAATATTAAATTTGCCCATATCAAAGTTTGTATCAACTGCAATAGTAGAATTGCTGTCACTACTTATTCCTATTTGGAGCCGTACTGTTGTGTCGTACTGTTCTTTAGGCTCAGGTGGTAACAGAGATGGATTATCTTTTATTTGTTCTTTAGTTGGCTCATCAAGACCTTCTCCGACAGCTTTCATACCACCGTTGATAGCAGAGTTGTATTCATTACCCAATATACTGCCATATGAAGCCCCTACTCCTATAACAGCACCCGGATTTGTTGTTCCTGTAACTTCACCTGTAACCTTTGAATCTATTACAACAGCCTGTGAACCTTGAGTTCTACCTACAATACCACCTGTATAACTAGTACCTGTAACAGAGGCTGATGAGGTACAATTATATATTTTACCTTGATTACTTTGGCCATGAATTCCGCCTACATAAGATCTAACACTTGATACTGAACCTGAAACTGTACAATATTCTGTTTTTGAACCACTAGAGCTTCCAACAATTCCTCCAATATTATTTATTGTACCGCTAATAGAGGCTGATACATTACAATTACTAACTATTACACCATTTCCAGTTCCTAATCCAAGTATGCCTCCAACTTGCATTACACCGGTAATTGAACCTGATACATCACAATTTTCTATTATTGAGTCTCCTTGAGCTGCACCTGCAATACCCCCTACACTAGCAGAACCAGTAATAGAACCTGTTACCTCACAATTTTCTATTTTTGACCCACCGCTGATTGCACCCGCAACTGCTCCTGTTGGTATTTTCCCTGTTATATCGACATTTTCAAGATTAACGTTTTTAATTGTTGCACCACTTGCTAATCCTATCAAACCTTGATTTTTTGTATCAGCTCTGTTGATAGTAAGATTAGAGATAGTAAAACCGTTACCGTCTAATATACCTTGAAATGGGTTATCCGTATCACCTACCGCAGTCCAGTTAGAACCTGTTTCATCAAGTTCAAGGTCATTAAGGTCAATATCAGAAAATAGCATTACTTTACAATCAGGGTCATTTGATACAAGAGCAGCTTTAAGTTCTTGAGCTATTTTTACAACCTTATAACCTTGATCTATCGCTTCTGATTCTGTTAATTCATCTATTTCTTTTATTTCAGGCGGTTCTTCTGTTTTGAATAGTTTTTTGCCGTTAAACTCTGTCGTATTTTTAATACGGTACATTTCAGCCACGAGAGATTTAACCTCATTCTGCATAGCTCTTCTCTCATCTTTACCATAAGTTCCATTGGCTGATTCTTCCGCTAAATCTCGTATACGTTGAACCATACCTTGTAAATTGTTCAAGGTATTAGTTGCAACATCAATCATAGATTGACCCATTTGTGCATTATCTTGAGCAACCTCAAAACTCGAAATCTCTTTATTTAAAGACGCCGAAATAGCACTGCCTGCCGCATCATCCTTACTTGAATTTATTCGGTAGCCGGTGCTTAATCTGTTTAGTGCTGTATTCATTGCACCTG